>FLOH01000146.1_pt1 | contig 200588 bp, 213 predicted proteins | sample 756751 | NCBI WGS metagenome assembly FLOH01 (sample SAMEA4026879, study PRJEB14308) | marine metagenome | biome: coastal water; material: water | depth 74 m | reverse complement strand
CATAACAATGCCCCTCAAAAACAGCATTATCTTCTAACAGTTCAACATCAAGATTGACAAGATCCCCACCGGATGAACCCACGGTTTTACCCGGTGCTAGTTGAATCTTTTCACCAGAGGGGAAAAGAACCTCGGGCTTTGCGTCAGCTTGCTGAACATAAGGCCCAAACCCACTGGTGGTGCACTGTCCCGCGGGGGCCACAGGGTCGACAACAGGGGCGGGTGTCGGTGTCGGTGTCGGTGTCGAAGCCGAGGCAGATGCGGGGCTAGACACAGCAGCAGCACATCCCGCACTCGAGGGAGGAGACGCCACCGCAGCACTATGAGAACCAACCGGCGCACTAATAATCGTATATTCCCCTGACGCCCCAATGGTTACCTGGGATTGGAGTTGCCAGGCAAGCCCATTCGAATGGGTCACCACCAAACGCACGTTATATGTCCCCGGGCTTCGCGGCGGCGGTCGCGTGAAGGAAGAAAGCGAACCCTGAACCCCAATAGTTCCCTCTGCCAAAGTCGCAATCACACGCGAGGGGGAACAAACATCACTGAGAGTCAGGACATATTGAGAACCGCCTGGAAGATTCGAGCCACCATAGTAGATGGGCGTTTCAGGAGCACTCCTACCAACAGGTCCCGCCACGTTCAAGAAAATCCCCGGATCCGTGCCGCCACCAGAATCACCAGAATCACTGGCAGGGGCGTCGGGGGTGCGCATTACTTTCCCGTTGTAAGAAACCGCAACCCACACACCATTCCCGTACGCGACAGAGTACCATTGCTTGGCCTCGGCTGCCTCGACAGCGTCCCAGGACGTTCCATCCGCCCACGCTGGCGTGGCCTGGGCGATAGCCGTAACCCCCACGAACACACTCAACACCAGGGCAACAACAACCCGACGGATCACCACAACAGCAGGCCGCAACAACATAGACAAAACCCTCCTGTAGGGGGCTGGTCAAGAAATTTTCTATACCAACGTTACAAACCCGAGCCCTCACTGTATCAATCCTGCCCCCCCCATTTCAAGCACTGACCGGCTGCGTCGTCCTAGGGCTGATGTCAGCCGAAAAGTCAGCCCAAGCCTTGACACATGCAGGAACACGGTGACACACACAGACACTGAAAAAGACCAGTAGATTAGGGAAAATCGCGTGAGTTAGCGGGTGTGAAAAGAACTACGGATCAGAAGGTTGGACTGCCTCAGCGGGTCAATTTGGTGAAGGTTATCCCCGGCGACACTTCTCCGAGCAGTACTTGACGTTCTCCCAGTCGCGTGCCCATTTTTTGCGCCACTCAAACGGCAGGCCACAGCGTTCACACACTTTCGGTGGGTGGCCGTTCTTGTTGTGCGCGGCCCGGGGCATGCCCTAACGATAAGACAGGTGGGCGGTGGCGGAGGTGAAAAGTTGGACCAAAATTGACGAACTACAGGAACGACGAGCCAACCTCTAAGCCCACTGCCCAAGATTTCAGCCGGGCAACCTTCTCCCTACGTCGACACTGGTGGGCTCCCACCGTTTTCACCCGTGAACTTTGGGGGTGACCCTGACGTGCTGGTTGGTGGAAAGCATTTCTCTGGCGGACTCTTTGCTCGATTTCGCCGTGGTTCACTCACGTACAGGGCCAGCGAAAGGCCAGAAGGTGAGAGGTCTTGGCAGCTTGGGCACCGTCACCTGCTCTTAAGAGCAACTAAAAATGAGGCGGTCAGGGAAATTTTCCACTGCTGGCCGGGTAGGTTGAGACAATTGTGTTGCTCGATTCGATTAAGAGGCTGTGGAAATCATGAAGCGTATTTTGGCTGGAAGTTTGTTTTTGGTGTTGGTTGCGTCGTTCTTCTCGGCTTCCGTTGCGACGGTCCCACCAGCATTTGCAGCGACGAGCTGGTCTTCAGGGGTCGCTATTTCGAATGTGGGCGAAGACGCCTACGACCTGAAGGTTGCGGTAAACGCAGCAGGAAAAATCGTAGTCGTATGGCGGGCCAATGTGTCGGGTACGTACACAATCCAGGCTTCGACCAGTGACGATCAGGGGGCCTCGTGGTCGTCCCCAGTTGCATTGTCAACTGTGAGAGGCTTAAGCCCGGATATTGCTGTGGACTCTTCGGGAAATTTCGGTGTGGTGTGGGAAGAGGATTCCACAACCGATGTTATTAAGTTTAGCTCCTCTTCGGATGGCGTCACGTGGACGGCTGGGCCAGATGTTTCAAGCGCAGTCGACGCCCAGAGCCCCCAAATCGTCGTAGATGGTTCGGACTACTTCACCGTTGTCTATCAGCAAGCCACTACTCCCACGACGGTTAAGGCGGCCACAGGCAACGTTGCTGGTGTCCCGGCTTCCTGGTCCACCACAACAGTTTCTAACCCAGTCAATGCCGCCAGCGCACCGAAAATTGCCGCCGATGGCTCTGCCATCGGCGTGGTGATGGTTGTGTGGTTGGAAGATGACTTGACCAACAAAAAGATTTGGAAAGAGGCAAGCGCTAATGGCAGCTGGCAGGGCTCAACCAGTATCGACTCCGTAACAGGGGCTGCCCAGCGGTACCTTGACATAACGTCTTTTGGGGACGGCGACTTTGCGGTCATCTGGCAAAACACGAACACCACACTGACCAGCTCCACTACGGACCTTGGTGCCAACTGGAACCCAAACATCACTCTCGGAACTGGTGGAGGCCAGATGACTCAGTACACTGCGATTGAGGCTGATGGAACCAATTTGGTGGCGGCGTGGGGCCGTTCCGATGGATCCAATACGCGCATCGAGGTCTCTCGCAGCACTGACTCCGGCATAAATTGGTCTACCGCAGACATTATTTCCGAGGCAGGTGAGTCCGCAAACTTGCAAGGAATTGCTACTGATGGGTCCTCCAAGGTGGCGATCACGTGGGCTCGTTATGACGGCAGTGTCGACCGATCCCAGGTTGCTACCAGTGAAGATGGGGGTGTTTCCTGGGATGCTCCAGTAACGTTCTCGCAAGCCGGGGACGACGTTCAGAGTCCGTCGGTGTCGTACGTAGGGTCCGGGGTTTTTCTACATATGTGGAGTGCTGATGATGGAACCGGTGCGGACCGTCTTCAAGTCTCCACCACCGCCTCCAGCTCCTCCAGCTCCTCCAGCTCCTCCAGCTCGTCTGGTGTTCCGGGCATTTTCTTGGCAGTGAATGGTGTCCTGCTGGGCAAGCAGGTCGAGGGGGCTCCCGTGTATTACGGCGCGGATCGTGTTGCCGTGACGTCCACATATTTACTCACGGTCACCTCGGTGTCGAATGTGTCCCCTTCCGTGGTGACTCTGGCGGAGGGAACCATTGACACTAATGGGTCTTTCTCGTCTGTGGTTCGACTCCCTAATTTGGCTCCGGGGACATATAACGTGCGAATGACGGGTGAACACACGAACGGGGCAACCCTGGAGTTGACCTCACAGGTCACTATTGATGCTGGAGTGTTTACCTCTATTGGGGCGAACATTCCTGTCATCCGGTAGATGTCAGTCGATATGTCAGTTACCAGTGTGGTTATGGTGACATCTCCTGACACTTCCTGACACATCGAATCCCTGTTAAACTGGGGAAAACAGTATGAGTTCCAGGTCTTGTAGGTAACTACGGATCAGGAGGTTGGACTGCCTCAGCGGGTTGAATTGGTGGAAATCATCCCCGGCGACACTTCTCCGAGCAGTACTTGACGTTGTCCCAGTCGCGCGCCCATTTTTTGCGCCACTCAAACTGCAGGCCACATCAGCATGATTGTGGACTGGAACGATCTCGAATTAGCGCAAGGGGATGTTGCTAGTTTCGAGCGAATTCTTCGCTCGAAACTACTGATGTATTAGTCCGAGATCACCGGGATGGACCGGGTGCGCAAACGGCGCTTGGTTTCTATTGTGGAGCCAATGACCAGCGCGGCGCCAATAATGACCAGGTTTTTCACGATGTACTGCCCCTCCAAAGTCAACCCCCAGGGGAACACGGTGAAGCACACCTCAGGGAGTAGGGCTAAGGGCAAGAAGGTCCCCGGCATTTGAACTGCCAGCAAGAAGATGGCCACCCGGGTTAGTCGGGGAATCAAGAAGGTGACCCCAATGGCTACTTCCCACCAGCCCAACGCTGGAACCACAATCTCTGGGGTCCACCAATACACGGTCCGGGCTAGCAGTTCTGCCGCTGGCGAGAGACCCAGGGGTTTTAGCAATCCGAACCAGATGAAGATGACACCGATTCCTACCCTCAAGAAGGGCAACCCAATACGCCCCATCAGCTCTACGACTGTGTCATCTAGTTCACGCAAGCGCTGCTGAAGCTCAACCATGGCTCCATGGTAAACAGCGAGCCTGTGGGAACGTGGGGTGTTTCTCCGGGGTTGGTGCTGGCGCACCGGGATACAAATCAGAAGGTTGGGGTTCGGGAATAGTGCCCTTTAGGCTGGGACTATGAATCCTGGGGACAACAGCTTTGTGGATGTAGTGGTGGTGGGCGGTGGCCATAACGGGCTTGCGGCAGCCGCGTATCTTGGGCGGGCTGGGTACTCCGTCACTGTCTTAGAGCGGGAGCCCCAGGTTGGCGGTGCCGCTGTCTCAGCGCAGGCGTTCCCCGGTGTTGATGCCAAACTCTCGCGATATTCCTACCTGGTGAGCTTGATGCCACAGAGTATTCGAGATGATCTGGACCTCGACATTTCCCTGATTCGTCGCCGATATTCCTCTTACACTCCGGTCCCGGGGACAGCTAAGGGGTTGCTGATTGATACTGGGGATGCCCAGCGCACACGAGCATCGTTTGAGGACATTGGCGCGGGGGATGACTACACACGCTGGCTCGACTTTTATCGGGACACCCAGGTTTTAGCAGCCTCGTTATTTCCCACCATGACCGAACCTCTTTTGCGTGAAGCAGAGGTTCGACGACTGCTGGGTTTGGCCTCACCGGGCAGGGCGCTCTATGAACGTTTTATCGAAACTCCGATCACCACGTTGATTAACAACACGTTTGAGAATGACATTGTTCGGGGCGTGGTGCTCACCGATGCCCTAATCGGCACATTCCCTGAGGCCGATAATGACTCGGCGATGAGGGCATGTTTTCTCCTGCACGTCATTGGTGGTGGCACTGGTGACTGGGATGTCCCAGTGGGGGGAATGGGAAGTGTGAGCGGGGCACTTGAGAACTCAGCCCGGAGCGCGGGCGTGCACATCGAGACCGGTGCCGAGGTCACACACATCAGCGAGCAATCCCAGGTTCGCTTCGTAAAAGACGGCGCGGAGCAGACCATTGCCTGCCAGTTGGTCATCTCCGGGGCCTCCCGAGACACCCTCTACCGGCTCGCTGGGGCAACTATCAGCTGGCCTGCTGTGGAGGGCGCTCAGGTCAAAGTCAACATGATGTTGGATCGTTTGCCCCGGCTGACCAATCCTGGGGTGAGTCCAGAAGAAGCTTTCGGTGGAACTTTTCACATCAACGAATCCGGCTCCCAGCTTGCGCTCTCGATAGCTCAAGCCCAGTCAGGGAGCATCCCTGAGGTTATTCCCTGTGAGATTTATTGCCACACCTTGAGCGATCGGAGCATATTGGGCCCCGAATTGCGCGACAGCCCAGCCCACACGCTCACCGTCTTTGCCTTGAATGTCCCGCATCGCCTGATTGAGCACCTAAACCCGGCCCAGGCGCGGGCAGAGCTTGAAGCGCGGGTGCTGGCTTCGCTGAATAGTGTCCTTGGCGAACCCATCGAAGACTGCGTCATGAAGGATTCGGCAGGAAATCTGTGTATCGAAACTAAGACCACGCTGGACTTAGAGCACTCGTTAGGCCTGCCTGGTGGAAACATCTTCCACCAACCCTTAAGCGTGCCCTTTGTGGGTGATGACGCCACGCTGGATACACCTGCCAAACGGTGGGGAGTCGACTCAGGTTTGCCCCATGTTCTCCTCGCTGGTGCCAGCGCGATTCGTGGTGGCGGGGTGAGCGCCATTGGTGGACACAATGCAGCAATGGCGGCCCTGGAGGTCTTGCGCGAAAGCTGAAAATTTGTTATTTTGAGGCAGGTATCTGCGCCCCAGGGCGCTTACTACCAACACGACACGAAGGACGGGGTAAAAAATGCGTTTTCTTAATACACGGCTGTGGGTAACCGTTAACGGTGTGCTTTTCACACTTTTGGGCCTGGGTAATGCTGCCAGCGCTGAGACAGTCTCTAGTTCTGCATGGCCGGATGCCTCTGCGGGCGAACTCACTATTGGCACTGGTCTGGAACTGGTGTGGGGAATTAACCTCGTGCTTTTGGGTGTTACGACAATTCTGATTGCTTGGCTAACGCAGGGTTCAGCGCGTGCACGAGCAGGCGCGGTGTTAATCCTGGGAACCATTGCGGTTCAGGTTGTGACCATTCTTTCGCTGAGCCCCTTGGGATATTCCTCGGATGCTCAAGCCTCTGGTCTTGCCGTTCTCGTTCCGATTGTTGCTGGGCTAGTGGCACTGGTCGGCCTCGTTGCTTGTGTAACCCGGTGGAACGAGAAAAGCAACTAGGTCTCTGGCTGGCCCCGCTCGCGCGTCTCGAGCGGAGGCCAGCTCACCATGATAAAAAAGCTTCGTCTCGCGAAGTTTTTTAGGCCAAAATTTGCCCACCGTGTAGAAGTGCAGGTGTGATCGGCAGCGTTTTCAAGCCTTCCCACCGTGACACCAGGGAAGGGGCTAGAGCCTGATTTCGAGGGGCCGTCCTGGGCTGATCTGCCGTAGCGGGCTTTTGGGCTGTATCTCTAAAAACCACTATTGATGCCGGAGTATTTACCTCTATCGGGGCGAACGTTCCCGTTATTCGCTAGGCGTTTGCCCAGCCGGGTGTCGCGTTACCAGGGGTTAACTCTGAGGAACCCAATACACCTTGCGCAGACTCTCACTCACTCGCCAGATTGTGTGCTCGCCCTCAACTAGGCGCAGCACGACACCGGGTGAAAGTTCGTGGATGACCTGCTCGCCCATAACCTCACGTTCGACGCTGCCGCGTCCGGCAATCACGACACAGTACTCGTCACCTTCTACATCTCTCATAGCTCCAGGGGTCATTTCCCACACACCCCACTGGCCTCCTGGTGACGTGTCGACTTCGAACAATCCGGTGAGCGGGGACCCCTCCACGACCTGGTTTGCGGGAACTGGTTCAAAGGTGAGTTGCTGGCTGAGGGCATCCACCATCAAATCGCTCATGAATCAAACCCCAAACCGAGGCCATCGAGAGTTTTTAGGAACACACCGCGACGCCCCTGGTGGTGATCTGCCCTATTTATGGCGGCTTTGGTGATCTGAACTGCTGGGTAACACAGCGGTTCGGGCGGGAAGGGGGTGGGCAGTGAGCGCACCATGCCAAGTTCTGTGCGCCAAGTGCGCTCCCCTTCCAGTTGGTCCAGCATTACCTCGGCAGCAAACCGGGTGGCGGCAACGCCCAGCCCGGTGAATCCTGCGGCGTAGGCAACGCGGGAGCCATGCGCGGTGGCAAAAAAAGCACTGAAACGACTGGAAGTGTCAATTGCTCCCGCCCAACGGTGGCTAAAGCGAGTGCCCTCCAGTTGGGGGAAGGTGGTGAAGAAGTGTGAGGCGAGCTTGAGGTAGCTTTCGGATCGATCTTCATAGCTTGCTCGCACTTTTCCACCAAAGTGGTAAATCGCGTCGTAGCCGCCAAAGAGGATTCGGTCATCGGCGGTGATGCGGTAGTAGTGGAATTGATTTGCCATATCCGCTACCCCTTCGCGGCCGCTCCAGCCGATGTCTTTTTTTTGCGCTGGGGTGAGTGGCTCGGTCATTAAGACGTAGTCATAGACGGGAATAGTGTGCAGGCGAAAGCGCTTAAGCAGTGAGGGGTAAACATTGGTCGCAAGCGCCACCTTGAGCGCCTGAACTACGCCCGTGTCCAGGCTGAGGCGAATACTCTCTTTAGCTGCAGTGAGGTTCTTAACCGGTGAATCCCGGAAGACTTCCACACCAAGCTCTTTGGCGGTGCGCAGCATTTCGCGCACCAGCTTGCCGGGGTGGACCATCGCCGTGTCTTTGGGTGCAAAGTTTGCGCCTAGATACGTTGGTGAATTCACGCGAGCGCGAACCTCCTCGGCACTGAGGAGAATTTCACGCTTGCCATCAGCAGCCTCGTGAAGCCAGGGCACTTCGTGTTCCTCGAGGGCGACAGCGAGAGAACCTACTCGCCAAAAATCACAATCCCAGCCATATTCCTTGACTGCCACCTCGATGGCATCGAGGTTGTCCAGTCCTGCCTGATCCAAAATCTCGTACTCGTCCGGGTAGCGCTGTTTTCCATTAGCCTCACCGTGGGTGAGGGTGGATTCGACGAAGCCGCCATTTCTGCCCGAGGCAGCCCAACCGGGGTCTTTGGCTTCTAAAACGATCACTCGCCAGTTTGGGTGTCGACGCTTTGCTTCAATGGCGGTCCATAATCCTGTGTATCCGGCACCCACGATGGCAAGATCGCACGAGGCTGATCCGCTAAACGCGCTGAGTGATGAATCGACTCCGGCGTCTTCGATCCAAAACGATTTCCTGACCGAAGCCGACAAAGAGTTATCAAGGACGCTCTGGTTAACCTGGTGACGCTCAAAAACAGTAGTGTTCATGGCTATCTCCTCTTGATACCAGAGTAGGGCGCCAAGGGGAGGATGTCTGCTCTGCGACCACTTGACCAAACCCCCAGGGTTGCCACAAAGATTAGCTGATGCCCGGGTTTTAGCATTAAGTGCAACGCCTTCTCATTTTGGGGGTGTTGAGACCGCTATCGAGTGACTGGTGGCGCTTGCACCGAGAAGTCGGGCCACCTCACCGGCTCCCGCCGCACGGCTAAACTTTGAGGGGGCAGTGTTTGGACGTTTTCCCCACTGCCGAAGGTCGAAAGGCGCTGATGGCATCGGAGTTTTTGCTCGAGCAGTTAGGCCTAGTTGGGGTCTTTATCGCGGGTGCAACGCCCTGGCTAGAAGCTGTAGTGGTGATCCCCATCGGTGTTGCCTTTGGATTATCGCCGCTATGGACAATGGTTTGTGCGTTGGCGGGAAACGCGAGCACCATTGTGCTTTTTGCCATGCTGAGCGAGAAGATCATGGCAAGCGCAGCTCGCCGACGTGAGCGAAAAGGGCTTTCTCGTGAACCAGATGCGCGGATGGAGCGCGCTAAGAGAATCTTTATCCGCTACGGCGTTTTGGGGATGGCTGTTGTGGGGCCACTGATCATTGGAACCCAAATCGCCGCCGCGATTGCGGTGTCGTTGGGTGTGAGTGTGTGGCGATCAAGCACCATCGTCACGCTCGGAGCCGTGGTCTGGGGTGTCGCAACAGGTCTAATCTCCTGGGTTGTGGTGGCCTAGTCTCGGCCTGGTTCCCGGGACTACCTATTGTGGCCTGCTGCCGATATGGACTTCTTGGCGGGTTTCACAGCAGAGGTCATCCTCCGCGGCAATGTCCTCTGAGGTGTCGCCGACGAGGTGTGCGGTGCTGGCAGCGGTGCCAAGCACAGATTCGTCGATGGTCTCCACATGGACTGCATCCGGATAGTAACCCTCCGGGTAGGTCGGGCACACTGCGGTGAATCCGCCGTTATTGCGTAACAAAATCTGGCCCGCAAAATGGCGGTCAATCATGAACTGCTTGGCTTCTTCCCTGCTACCAAAAGGCTTGGCACATCGGGTGTAATTCCACTCACTCATTCAGGGTTCCTTTCTTCGGTAACTACAAGAACAGCGCGTCGGGGATAATTATTCCCCTTTCTTGTCCCCCTGGCCGAATGGGATGGGATTTTAGTTGAGGCCCAATCTTGAGTGAACCCAGGGTTATGCCGGTGCCCCTCTGGCTTATGGGGCCATGCGCAGATCAAACTCTTCTCGTTTTTGTTCGATCATGGCTCCATTGCGTGTGGCCCATTCGGCAAAACCGTCCGCTACGGGCAGGAGACTCTGGCCAAGTTCGGTAATGGCGTACTCAACGCGAGGGGGAATTTCTTGGTGCATCTGCCGAGTGACTAAGCCATCGCGCTCGAGTTCTTTTAGGGTAGCGGCCAACATCTTTTGAGAGATGCCCTCTATTTCTCGCTTGAGCACGGTGAAGCGCATATGGGGAGGGTTCTGGGATAGAAATATCAGGATAAGCAGGCTCCATTTGGAGCCGATTTTGCTAATGAGTTTCTGCACATTGGGCACGTCGAGGTCGTCGCACTCCATGGTTGCCTTTCTCCGGTTACCTCTTGGTTACTCGGTCACGTTGCAGTGATAAGCGCTGTGATGCTCTACTGTATCTGTTAGTAACCAAGTATCAATAGGAAGAGTATTACATATGAATAAGTTTCTTTGGGTCCTCCAGATATTTTTTGGACTCTACTGGGTCGCCATTGGGATTACGCACTATATTTTGCCTGACGGTCTGCCAGCGCTGATGGCCTGGATGTATGAACTAAGCCCCACGCTTCATCTCGTTTCCGGTTCGCTGGAAATCTTGGGGGGGCTTGGATTGCTCCTACCGGGCTTCACCAAGCGATTTGCCTTTCTTGTCCCACTGGCCGCATTGGGGCTTGCGGGAGTCATGGTTGGCGCCATGATCTGGCACTTCCAAAGCGGAACCTTCGCGTCTACAGGACCCCTCAACATTGTGTTGTTGCTGGTGTCGGTGTTTATCGCGTGGGGTCGTGGGCGCCAGGTGCGAAAGCTCAGGCTCGCTAACCGAGCCTGAGCTTTCAGGGACTTATGGGGGGTTACCCCGCGTGGGCGGTGTGACCCCTGATAAGAGACCGCGCTGGTGTCCTGGAGCGTTCGTTGTGGGCGCCGATCGCCAGGGGGCTTCTAAACTGTAGTGATGGCTGTCTATAAGGTCTTGCTCTATTACGCCTTCACGCCGCTTGTGGACCCTGAAGCCATCCGGTTATGGCAGCGGGACCTGTGTGAATCTTTGGGCCTCGGCGGTCGAATCCTTATTTCTGGACACGGCATCAATGGCACCGTGGGTGGGGAACTAGGTGCGGTCAAGAAATATTGGCGGAAAACCCGCGAATATGCGCCCTTCAAGGACATCGACTTCAAGTGGAGCGAAGGCCGTGATGCCACAGATTTTCCCAAGCTTTCGGTGAAGGTTCGCGACGAACTGGTGGGCTTTGGCGTGCCCGACGAAGTGAGCGTTGATGAAAACGGTGTGCTCGGTGGCGGCACTCACCTCACACCCGAAGAGCTTCACCAGCTTGTTGAGCAAAAAGAGGTCACCTTTTTTGATGGCCGCAACAAGTGGGAAGCCCAAATTGGTCGTTTCAAAAACGCCGTTGTTCCCGATGTGAGCACCTCGCATGATTTTGTGCGCGAGCTCGAGAGCGGAAAATACGACCACCTCAAAGACCAACCCGTGGTCACGTATTGCACCGGGGGTATTAGGTGCGAGATTCTCTCGACCATGATGATCAATCGCGGCTTTAGCGAGGTCTACCAAATGAAAGGTGGCATCGTTCGTTACGGTCAGGCCTTTGGCGACTCGGGGCTCTGGGAAGGCGCGTTGTCCGTTTTCGATGGGCGCAAAGCCGTCACCTTCACTCCTGATGCGGAAATAATCGGTCGCTGCACAAGCTGCGGTGTGGGCTCATCTCGCATGGAAAACTGTGCAAATCTGGCCTGCCGCACTCAGATGGTGGTGTGTGATTCGTGTGCACAAGACGGATTGCTCTGCCACGAGGGCAGTTGTGTCCCGCAAAAAGCCCGTGTCTGAACCACGCATGTTGCCTAAGGGTGCCCCCTCGCCCTCACAGAATGCAGGTGTTCCCGTGTCAACGTGGAAAATTTTTGTCACGGCTGTTTCGGTGGGGCTATCGCTGATTACCAGCGGGTGTTCGTCGCGCGACGGCAATCCGGGCGCAGCAGATTATCCTGCACTATCGAGTGCTGATTCAGCGGATGCCGAGGCGTCGCCGGTTGAACCCTCTTGCGATACGCCCGAAGTGGATCCGGTGACCAGGATCGCTGATTATGTCGTGCGGGCTTATTCACCCACGTGTGCCACAGATAAGACAACACCCGAAGAGGCACTGCCTCGGGCTGCGCTTGATTCTGGTGTGGAGGCGTGCATGTTGCGAGAAGATAGCTACCCGCGGCGCCAATGGAATGACTCCACCGCTGGATTTCCCAGGGCCACTGACGCTTATCGATTGGCCGATGGTGATCATCATGTGGCGGTCATCCCTGTCCAGTGGCCCGACCTCACTGATGACGGTGACCCGATGTCTTTCCTGCCCTACGCGACGCAGATGTATGGCGATTGGCTGGCGACATATTCCCGCGGCAAAGTGAATTTGAGCTTTGATATTTATCCCGAGTGGATCACCCTCGAGCGTGAGAGCAGCGAGTTTGCTCAGTCGGAAGCGGAGCAAACTAATAGCCAATGGAGCGAAAGCAATGTGAACAAGGTGGCGTTCTTTTGGACGCAAGCTCTTGCTGCGGCTGACCCCGTTGTTGATTTCACCGGAGTCGACATCGTGATGTTTGTTTTGCCCAGAGAACAAGAAGTCATCGCTGAATTCAATTTGTGGCCACCGGGAACCGGGGTTTTCGACACTGACGAGGGCCCTATCTCTCGAGGCTTCGCCCCGGGTAGTTTTCATTTCCGTCCGTCGAAAGAGTTGTGGGCATTCTGGGTGCACGAAACACTGCACTACTTCAAAGTTCCTGACCTGTATTGGGTCGACCAGGGAGGAACAGAAAAAACCACTTTTAACCCTGACCTGTATCCGGCCCCCCTCTTTGGCTACGACATCATGACCACGGCAAATTCTTTGCGCTCACTCAATTCCTGGAACCTCTGGCTTCTGGGGTGGGCGGAAGATTCCGAAATTACGTGCCTGACCCCTGACACCGTGGAAGACTCCTCCTTTGAAATATTTTCCAATGACCAGCAAGGGCCACACACTAAGGCGCTATTGCTTCCACTGAGTGAGTCACAGATGCTCATGGTCGAATCCCGCAGGACGACTCCTTTTGATGTAGAAATTTTCCGCTCCCGACAAGGTGTTGTTGTTTCGGTAATCGACACTTCGTTGGGTCACGGCGAGGGCCCCATCACTCTCTTAGCCCCTCACGGTCGGCATTTAATTTTGGGAACTCTGCCCGGTGGGGAAAGCGAAAACTATCTAGATGCCGTGCTCTATGAAGGTAACCACCTTGATATCGCTGGTTTTCACATCACGGTCAATGAAGCCAAGCAGCACAGCGATATTGTCTCGGTATCTCGCTTAGCAAACTGGGTGTCAGGCTCGGATCCCGAGTATGTCTGCATCGGGTATGACAACCGTGACCTCACGATGGATTACGAACTGAGCTGTCCTTTGGTTTTCTAGCTCATGCCGATTGTTTCCCTCTTCGCCCCATCACTTTTCCTGCGCAGAAGATTCGGCTAGAGCCCAGCGCTAGAGCCCAGCAGGGCTCCGATTCCCCACGTGAGGGCTAAGGCCAGTGCACCACCGGCAGTCACCCGGAGCACCGGTCGAAGAATCGGACTTTGGCCTAGATAGGCGCCGATTCCACCGGTCACGGCGAGGGCGACAAGCGATGCTGCGAAGGTAAGAGGAATTCGCCAGCTATCTGGCGTGAGGGTAATCGCCAACATGGGCAATGCTGCACCGGCAAGAAAGGACACTGCCGAGGAAACGGCTGCATGCCAAGGGTTCGTTAGTTGTCGCTCATTGATGCCCAGTTCAGCGTCCAAGTGGGCTGCCACCACGTCATGAGCCGTGAGTTCTTTCGCAACGAGTGCTGCGGTGGAAGGACTAAGGCCTTTGTGTTCATAAATCTCAGCCAGTTCGGCCAATTCTTCTGCCGGAAAATCTTGCAATTCCTGGCGTTCACGTTTGATCAGTGACGTTTCACTATCGCGCTGGGATGATACCGAAACGTATTCACCTAAGGCCATAGACAGTGAGCCAGCAATGATGCCGGCAACACCTGCCACCACGATCGGGCCACGGTCGCTGGTGGCGGCGGCCACGCCGACCACCAAAGCAGCGATGGAGACGATGCCATCATTGGCGCCAAGCACTCCCGCGCGTAGCCAATTCAATCTGGGGGCAAAGTTCACACTGTGGGGTTCTAGTCCATGGTCATCTTTCACGTAAGAAATCCTAGTGGTGGGATTTCATGGTGCGACCTAGAATCAAGATAACGAGAGGTCAACGGCGGTGGCAAGAATAGTGAAAAGGCTTTTTGGTTTAGCCGTTGCCGGAATCAGACAAACCCCGTGGCCGGTGCGCATGATGGCTCTGGGCATGGTTGCGACCATCACCTTCGGTGTTGTGCTCAGCGCGAATGCGCCTGAGCGAGTGCCACCGTTTTTAGTTTTAGCCTCTAACTCTTATGAGGAATCCGAGCTGATGGCGGATGAGTCCATGATGGCCATCGAGCTTGACTACCAGGCGGGAGAAACGCTCTCTGATGAGCCCGGATCCGGATCGGTATATCGACTCTCACTCGAGGGAAGCCCTGAGGTTGTTCTGGAGCAATTAGGGAAAACTTTTGGCATCCTGGGAACTGCGCAAGAGAGTGCATATTTTGATCCTCGGTGGCCAGGTTATGTGTTGGGGCCGGAAGATTGGAGCGGGCCCTCACTGATGCTTAACTGGCAGGGCACAGGTTCCTGGTATTACAGCAACCCTGCTGCCTACCAAGATCCTGTGTGTGACCAGGTAGCAAGCGAGGACGGCGAGGAGGGCTTCACGTATGAGTGTGAGAACTCCGCCGCTGGCGGGAAGCTGCCTAGCGCTGAAGAGGCTAAGAAGAGCGCAGCCGCAACTTTTAGTGCCACAGGATTCACAGTTTCGCCTGAGGACATCCACGTATTAGTAAATGACGAGTGGGGTGTCGGGGTGAGTGCCACCGTGGAAGTTGAAGGCATTCCCACCGCTATGGAGTGGAGCATGTTTTGGGCTCCGGGACCCGTACTGGCTTCGGTAGCGGGTCACGCCGCCATCCCGGTCAAAGAGGGAACTTTCGACACCATTAGTCCCAGAGATGCGGTGCCTCGCCTGGCTTCTGGAATGTGGTGGGGAGCCGTAGCTGCTTCCTATTACGCAGAAGATGAGCTCAGCCACGAGCAAGAAGCCTTGGAAGAGTTCCCCGAAGGAGAAGAAGGTCAATTCCAACCAGGCGAAGTCATCGAGGTGGTGGTGGGGGACTTTGAACAAACCCTGGTCATGATGTGGGATGTGAACGGCGCCGCCTGGATCGTCCCCGGCTATATTTTGCGATTTGGCGAAGCGGTCTGGGATTCCGCTGCGGTCACATCCCTTGAGGATGGCGTGATTGATATTCAAGCTGTCACTATCGAAGCAGGAATGGAGTAAACCCATGTCCCAACAACTCAGAGCTTTAGGACCCTGGAGCGTTTTTCCCATTGGCCTTGGCTGCTGGAATGTGTCGAAGCCAGGCGGAGCGGCAACAGACCCGAAGCGGCGAAAATCAAGTGCCATCGCTGGAATTCACGCCGGATTAGATGCTGGTGCGACCCTGCTGGACACGGCCGATATTTATGCACCCAGTTGGGACGCCATCGGACACAACGAAATCTTTGTCAGAGAAGCTTTCGAATCGTGGGAAGCGACACCGGAGGCCAAAGCCTCCGTAGTGATCGCCACAAAAGGTGGCATTACTCGTCAAGAGGGCGAGAAGTGGGGGAGAAACGGATCTTTGGACTATCTCCGGGCTGCCGCAGAATCGTCTCGCGAACGCTTAGGTGTGGAGGTCATTGATCTGTGGCAGCACCACCGGTTAGACCCATCGATGGATTTTGAAACCCAGTTCGAGAATGTTCTTGAACTCAAAGCTCGCGGCATTGTCCGCGAGGTGGGGGTTAGTAACTACAGTGCCGCCCAGGTTAAGCGTGCTGTGGAGATTGCTGGTGGCCCAAAAGGTGGTGGAATCGTCTCGGTCCAAAACGAGTTCAGTCCTTTTTATCGCCACGATCTCGACGTCCTCGAAGTTTGCGAAGATCACGGCATCGCCTTTTTGCCCTGGTCGCCGCTCGGCGGATCGAAAAAAGTTGAACAGCTAGCCCAGGATTCTTTTTCCGCACTCGGTGAGCTAGCTCGGAGTAAGAATGTTTCGCCACACTCTCTGGTGCTGGCCTGGTTGATGGCAACCTCGAAGGTCCTCATTCCCATTTCCGGTGCCACACGCCCAGAGACTATTGTCGATGCGTTATCGGCGGCGAATATCGATCTCACTCCAGGTGAGTGCGAGGAAATTGCTGCGGGATTGGCAGCGTCTCTAGAGCGATCGGATGAGCTAGAGCCGAGCCCACCCTTTAGGGGCTAAGAGTTCTTCCCTCTGGCAGCAACAGACCACCACTGCACAATGCCACCGTCCTCAATAACGGCGACCTGATCAACTAAGTTGACCGCATTGCAGACGTGATTGGGCACAACCTGGATGAGCTCACCTAAGGCCGGAGCGGAGTGCTCATCCGGGTAGACCAAGGTGGCATGGTGTTCAGACATAGCCGTGATGCGTGCGTCGATGTTTGCTAAAACCCGACCGTGACCACTGGCCCAGGGCGCTTTATCAGCGGCCATTATTTTGCTTCCCGCATCGACGATGACCGTGCCGCCTCGTTTGCTCACCACTGTGGTGATCACACTCAGAGCAATATCGTCTAGCCCACACGTGCCAAGTTCCAGTTGTTGGGCATCGCCCAGGGTGTATACCCCAGCTCGTGTTTCACTTAAATAGTCCGAGGTGGTCTGTGACGAAGGTGTGGAGCCACCGCTTTTCACCTTCACCTCAAACCCGGCAGATTCGAGCGCATCACACGCGGTGGTTAACGCCTCTACTTCATCAATGGAAGCCTGGTCTTTCACCTCAGGGTTGTAGCTGTGGCCTGGATAGGTAAAGACTCCGGCGAAGGTGAGCCCATGGTCAGCTAAAGCCTGAGCTAGGGCAACTACGTCGTTTGGTGAGGTTCCACTGCGATGGTGACCACTATCGATTTCGATCATGAATTCCACCGAGGTTGCCCCAAGCGTATGGGCAGAATTTTCCAGCGAAGCCAACGAGTCCACACCGATGGTGATTCGAGCGTTCTTGGTTAACGCGCCCAGCCGGTCCGCCTTATGGGGGGTGAGCCACAGTGGGTAGGCCAAAAAAATGTCATCAATTCCAGCGTCAACAAATACTTCTGCTTCACCAATCGTCGCCAAAGTGATGCCGATGGCGCCGTGTTCTAGTTGAAGCTTGGCAAGTTCAGGAATCTTGTGGGTCTTGGCGTGTGGCCTAGACGCAATTGCCTGGGTTTGGCAACGCAATCGATGTCGCTCCAGGTTGGTTTGTAGGCGCGCTAAGTCGATAGCGGTGTACGGGGTATCTATCTCATCTAAACCCATGAACGCCAGGCTAGCCATTTTCAGCCGTGGGCGGTGCCTGAGCAGTTTGGGGTGGCAGGTTTTGAGGGCAAACCTGTTTCTAGAATTCAGTGTTCTGCGCTACTTTATGCAGATGACTGCTCTCATTCGATTCATTACTGGACCTAAAACTGCCTGGGTGACGCTCCTCATTGGCCTTATTTTTGCGGTCTTATCGTTCACCGTATTTGCAGCAGAAGAAAGCGACGTCGCCCCCACCAACGGCCTACCCGATGATTCTGAAGTCATGGTGGTGGAGCGGGCGCTTGCCGCCATGCCCAATTCAGATGGCACTGCCGCCGTTGTGGTCTTTGCCACAGAATCTGGTGAGTTCTCTGATGAGCAGGCAACCTGGTTGGTCGGCGAGTTTGACCCCATGATTCAAATGCCCGCGGGCGGGGCTAACGAAAAGTTTCTGGAATACACCAACGTAGAAATTATGGGGGAATCATTTGTTCCCCCCGCCACCATTTCTGAGGACAACACCACCGCGGTAGTCACCATCCCGATGGATGAAGTGGACGAGGTGGATGATCGCGCAGAGCGCATCGCAGAGATTCGCTCTCTTGCTAAAGAAGATTTGCCTTCAGGCATGGTCACCTACGTGACTGGTCCAGAAGGTTTTCAAGTTGACCTAAACGGTGTCTTCGCTGGTGCTGATTTCACCTTGCTTCTCGCCACGGTCATCATTGTCATTGTGTTACTGCTGGTGACATATCGAAGCCCCACGCTCTGGATCGTTCCTTTGCTGGTAGTCGGTGTGGCGGATGGGATGGCAGGCCAAATTGGTCGAAATGTCGCGGCCTTTTTTGACATAGTCCCTGATGGCTCGGTGACAGGAATTTTGTCGGTGTTGGTTTTTGGTGCCGGCACGAACTATGCGCTGTTGATCATTGCCCGATACCGCGAAGAATTGCTGCTTTTCTCCGATCGTCACGAAGCGATGGCGCGGGCTGTCAAGGGTGCTGGACCGGCGATTATTGCCTCCGGTGGAACCGTGGTCTTGGCATTGCTGACTCTCACCCTCGCTGAATTGGGTGGAAACCGGGCGCTCGGTATCGTCTGTGCGAGCGGAATTGTTGTGGCCATGATTTCTGCCTTGGGTGTTCTTCCCGCAGCACTGGTCGTCTTCGGACGCGGATTGTTCTGGCCCTTTGTCCCCCGCTTTGGTGGAGTCAACAAATCGGACACGGGATGGTGGGCAAAGCTTGGCACCGGAGTAAGTAAGCGCCCCATCACGGTTGCCGTTGTTGGCGTTGCCCTGTTGGGCTCACTTGCCCTGGGATCCACCGGTATCAACATTGGGCTGTCTGAAACTGAGCAGTTCCGGGTGAAGCCTGAGGCAGTCATTGGTATCGAGGTGTTGGCCGAGGCCTTCCCCGCGGGTTCTAGTGCACCCACACAGGTCGTAGCCAATAATGATCAGGCTGATGCTGTTGTCAGTGCTGCTCTCACGGTAGACCGGGTGGCCTCGGCCGAGGTCATCAACTTCAACGACACCCAATCACGCATTGATGTGGTGCTCGATGCTGAAGGCCGCAGTGATGAGGCTTATTCTGCGATCGTCGACCTTCGCGCCGCTGTTTCGGCAGTCCCGGGTGCAGATGCTCTTGTCGGCGGAGATGACGCAACCAACTTGGCGGTGAAACAAGCGTATGAACGTGACCAACTATTGGTCATCCCGCTGATTCTGATATTGGTCTTTATCGTGCTGGTGATCTTGCTGCGAGCTTTGCTCGCACCGATTCTCTTACTTTCCAGTGTTGTTCTCTCCTTCTTTGCCGCCATGGGCGCCGCCTGGCTCATTTTTGAGAACGTTTTGGGAATCTCGGGACTTGATTTCAGCGTGTTCCTCTACTCGTTCTTGTTCCTAGTCGCACTCGGTGTTGATTACAACATCTTCTTGGTTTCCAGGGCGAGGGAAGAATCTGCTGCCTTGGCCGGTAAGGTTTCCCAACCCACACGCCAAGGCATGATTAAAGCTCTGGGTGCCACTGGCGGCGTTATTACCAGCGCTGGAGTTCTCTTAGCTGCCGTCTTTGCGGTCCTGGGGGTGTTGCCGCTGTTGGCATTATTCCAGATCGGCATCATCGTTGGTATCGGTGTGCTCATTGACACGCTTCTGGTCAGAACAGTCGTGGTTCCCGCGGCTGCCTTTATCGCTGGCGATAAGTTCTGGTGGCCTCGCAAGAAACTCACGGTCGGAAAGTTCGCTTGATCACTGACGCGTCGTTTCGCTTTACTCACGCGATAACGAGAACCCCGCCACGCAGTGTTGTGGCGGGTCTGCGCGCAGAAGATCAGGGTGATCCTGAGATTGCCGCCCTTATAGAGCACCATCGCCTCTACGTGCAAGCTTTGCGGGACGCAGGGCTTGAAGTCACCACGCTGGAGGCACTGGAAGAGTTTCCTGATTCTCTCTTTGTCGAAGACACCGCTTTGTGTTTGCCCGAGGTTGCTGTGATTTTGCGACCAGGTGCACCCACGCGAGCTGGCGAAGCGGCGGCGATGGCCCCTGCCTTAGCGTCGCTCTATCGCAACGTGGTGGAATTGGTGGGCCCTGGAACCATTGAAGGCGGAGATATTTTGACCACTGGATCCGAAGTAATGGTGGGGCTATCCGAGCGAACTACCTCAGCTGGCGTGGCAGAACTGGCCCAAGTTCTGGCTCCCTTTGGTTATGTGGTCACAGCCGTGGAAACCCCCGAAGGGGTTTTGCACTTTAAAACTGAGTGCTCTCTGTTAGATGCCACCACTGTGCTGGCAACACGTCAGCTCGCAGCCAGTGGGGCTTTTGCTAACTACACCGTTATTGAGGCTGAGCCCGGAGAAGAAGCCGCCGCTAATAGCATTCGGGTCAACGATGTCGTCTTTATGCCCCAGGGCTACCCGCGCACCAGTGCGCGGGTGCGCGCTGCAGGCTTTGATGTTGTGGAACTACCTAATTCCGAGTGCCACAAGATCGATGGCGGGCTTTCGTGTTTGAGCCTTCGCTTTAGCCCTAGCTAGCGTTCTTCTAAGCCCCAGGCTTGCCCATAACCACCGTCGGATTCGGGGGCCGCCATGAGATCAAGGAAGGCTTTGGCATCGAAAGCTTCAGGCCCCAATACTCCCTTGCCAGACCAGAGCCCGGTGGCCAAGAGTTCTAATGCGACTGCTGGGGCTAGGGCGGTTTGCCAGACCACGCACTGGGCGTCAAAGTGCTCCAGAGTCCAGGCGTTATCGATGGCGTGATACAGATAAACCTCGCGCGGTTTACCATCGAGACCTTTTCCGGTCACCCACACCCCGGCACAGGTCGTGCCGCTCATGTTCTTAGCGAGTGTTGCCGGGTCAGGCAGCACAGCAGCCACTAAATCCCTGGGAGAGATCGAAGCCCTCTCGCGTTTGCCCTGGCCATCAGGTGCGGTGCGAACCGAAACAGGTGCCGTTTTGTCTAACCCCAAGAGGTTGAGGGTTTTGAGCACACCAATGAACTCTTCGCCTAGGCCGTATTTGAAGGTGACGCGTTTGGCGTCAAGAAAACGGGGGATAAGCACAACTTCTTCGTGTTCAACATTGACACACTCAACCGGACCAATGCCGGCGGGGAAGTGGAAGACCTCTGGCTCACTAAAAGGCGCGGTAGTAAACCAGCCACGCTCTTTTTCCCAGATAAGGGGTGGGTTGAGACACTCCTCGATTGTGGTCCAAATGCTAAACGATGGAGCAAAGATTTCCTGGCCCTGGTCATCGGTGACCACCAGGTTTGCGCCATCGCGCACACCAATCTCATCAATTTCACTAAAGAGATGATCGCTGGCATATCTCGCAAAAACATCAGAAATTCCCGGCTCCACACCAATTCCCACCAGTGCTAAACGACCGGCTTCCTCCCACTCCTGTGCCCGATCAAATTGCCACTGCCCCAGCATCACGCCGGGGGTGTTGTGAGGGTCACTGGGGTGGGGTTCCGAGAGGCTCATCGCCATATCGAGATAATCTGCACCGGCATCGAAGGCGCCCTGGAAGATGCTTTGTACAAAAGAGGGCTCCACCGCATTCATCACAACAGTTACACCGTGGTTTTTCGCCAGTGCGCTCACCTGTTCAGAAGATGAGGCATCAACCTGATCTGCCACAAATTTAGACCTGGCAGAGGGATGGTGCGTGCCAACCCACTCGAGCACGCTGTGTGCTCGGGATAGGTCGTAGTCACTCACCACCACGGTGTCATAGAACGAACGGGTGGCTAAAAGTTTTGCCAACGCATTTCCCACACCACCGGCGCCAATAATGAGAATCTTCATACGCCAACGCTACTGCGACCAGGCGCTAGACGCTTCAACGGCTAGTTGATGGCGAGCAACAGCTTGCCTGAAGTTCTTCTCGCTTGGAGGTCTTCGTGGGCTGTGTGAGCTTTGGCGAGTGGGTAGGTGCCAGAAATGGCTAGCTTCAGTTGGCCTGATGCCACCGACTCAAAAACTTCTGACGCCCTCCAACGGAGTTCTTCGGGCGTCTGGGTGAAATTAGTCAGGCTGGGCCTGGTGAGGAGCAAGGATCCTTTTTCGTTCAGAATTTGCGGGTCAAAAGTGGGGACTGGTCCACTTGCCTGACCAAAGAGTGCGAGCGTGCCGCGGGGAGCGAGGCTATCGAGACTGCCCTGGAAAGTGGCGGCCCCAACACCGTCATAGACCACCTGGACGCCGGTACCACCAAGAATCTCGCGGACTCGGGCCGCCACATCTTCTGTGTCATAGCGAATGACGTGCGCAGCACCCGCTTCCTTAGCCGCCACTTCTTTTTCTGTCGTAGACACTGTGGCCAAGACGGTGCCACCTCGCTGGCTAATCATTTGGCACAGCAATAAGCCCACTCCACCAGCCGCTGCGTGCACTAAGGCCGTGGTGCCCGGTTTTACCTCAAAGACGCTCGTAGTCAAGTAGTGCGCGGTGAGTCCCTGCAGCATCACCGAGGCCGCTTGAAGCGCGGTTACGCCCTCAGGGACGAGAACTGCCTTATCGGCAGCGACAGCAATCTTTTCGGCGTAACTACCCAGGCTTCCACACCATGCAACGGTGTCTCCAGGACTGATGCCCTGGACGTTTGCTCCGATAGCCTCAACAACCCCAGCGCCCTCGAGTCCTGGGGTGTAGGGCAGTTCCATTTTGTAGATGCCCGCGCGCTGGTAGGTGTCAAGGAAATTGACTCCAGCGGCCTCGAGTGAAACAAGGATGTCACCATCGCCCATGGTCGGTGATGGGACCTCGCGAAGCTCTAAAACCTCGGGACCACCATGGTGGTCAACAACGATGGCTTTCATGTGGCTCTCCTTTGGGCGGTCTCCTCATAGGGTAGCGCTCTAGTCGCCCTCAAAAAGGGATCGAATACTTGTGCCAGCTTCTTCTTCCTTGATATCTCGGGGTTCACTATGGACTCAAGGGGGTTCAAGGTGTGGACCTGATAGGCGTGCTCAAGAGAGGGGGCAGTGGTTAGCGTGACCACCCGCGCGAGATTCTTCACGCTTTCCAACGGGGCACATTTTGGCACCCAAGAATTGTTAACCCTCCGTTCACCGTCTGTGCCCGTTCGCGTCACCTTCTCTCGGGAGATTATGGGAGGTACTAACGTGCCAATCACAATCCCTTAAACCCAAGGAATAGGTATACACACAATGATCGCTCGTAAAAAAGCTCTCGCTAGTGTCGCTCTCTTCGCTTCTGCTGCTTTCGTGCTCACCGCATGTGCCGCAGCTGAAGAGCAGGCAACATCATCTACTTTCGCCGGCACTTTGATTGGCGCTGGTGCGTCATCACAGGGAAGCGCTCAGGAAACCTGGGTTGCTGGATTTCAGATTGCTAACCCTGAGGTAACTGTTTCCTATGACCCCATTGGTTCCGGTGGCGGACGCGAGACCTTCCAAAACGGCGCATCATCGTTTGCTGGTTCCGACCGTGCGTTCAAGGTTGACGAGATTGCTGCGGGCCCCTTCGCCTCTTGTGTTGAAGAAGCCGGCATCTGGGAGATTCCTGCTTACATCTCCCCCATCGCCATCATCTTCAACATTGAAGGTGTTACCTCGTTGAACCTCGACGCTGACACCCTTGCTCAGATTTTCACTGGTGAAATCACCAACTGGACTGACGCTGCAATCACCGCTCAGAACGACGGAGTCGACCTGCCTGATCTCGCGATCACCGCAGTTCACCGTTCCGATGACTCGGGTACCACGGCTAACTTCACCGACTACCTCTCCAAGGCTTCTGAAGACTTCTGGGTCCTCGGTGGCGAAAACGCTGGATCTTTCGAGACCTGGCCTGCTGAGTGGGGCGGCGAAGGCGCACAGGGTACCTCCGGTGTTGTGGACACTGTCACCAACGGTGTGGGAACCATCGGATACGCCGACGCTTCTCGCGCCGGTAACCTCGGAACCGTTTCGGTCAAGGTTGGCGAAGAGTACGTTCCCTATAGCGCTGAGGCAGCTGCCGCAATTGTGGACGCTTCCCCCGCTGCTAACGCTGGTGAGCGTGGCGACAACGACCTCGCAATCGAGTTGGACCGTGCCACTAAGGCAACAGGCACCTACCCGATTGTGTTGGTCAGCTACCTCGTTGGTTGCAACGACTACGCAGATGACTCCGTTGTTGAGCTCGTAAAGGGCTACATCGGATACATCGTGAGTGAAGAAGGCCAGTTGGCCGGCCAAGCGGCAGCGGGCAACGCCCCGATCTCCGCAGCCCTCCGGACCGCTGCAGTCGCAATTCTCGAGGGCCTCAAGTAACTAAGGCCCTCAGTATGGTCCGGGGCTAAAGCCCCGGACCATACAACCTTAAGTTCGGTCGTTAGCCTGAATGACTCTCATTCCATTACACTTCGACGAGACTCGTTAGGACTCTAAGCCGTGAACTCTTCAGACTTACCTTCTGTTCCTAAGGTGGTAGTTACTAAGGTTCGCCAGCGTCCCGGAGATCGAGTATTTTCTGGGCTATCGAGACTCTCCGGGTCTTTGATTCTTGCCCTTCTCGCCGGTGTATTTGGTTTCTTGTTTCTCGAGGGGCTTCCTGCCCTCACTGCTGATCCAGCAGATATTTCTCTTCTCGAGCGCTCCTCGGAGAACCCCAACTTCTGGGCTTACGTTTTTCCCCTTGTTTACGGAACGCTGTGGGCTGCCTTCTTGGCTCTGTTGTTTGCCTTCCCGGTGGCGATAGGAATTGCACTGTTCATTTCTCACTATGCCCCACGGCGCATCGCTGAGTTTCTGGGCTACGTTATTGATCTTCTTGCCGCGGTGCCCTCGGTGGTTTATGGCCTCTGGGGTGGCACCGTTTTGGCCCCAGCTATTCAGCCGCTCTATGTGAGCCTGCATGAAAACCTGTCTTTCATTCCCTTCTTTGAAGGACCACCTTCGGGCACGGGTCGGACCATTTTGACTGCCGCCATTGTGCTCGCCGTGATGGTGTTGCCGATTATCACCGCTATTTCGCGTGAAGTATTCCTCCAAACCCCGGTGCTCTATGAAGAAGCCGCCCTGGCTCTAGGGGCAACCCGGTGGGAAATGATTCGCACCGTTGTGCTCCCGGTGGCCCGAGGGGGCATTATCTCTTCCGCCATGCTGGGTCTGGGCCGGGCGTTTGGCGAAACGATGGCCGTGGCGATGGTTCTTTCCGCCACTGGAGTCATCTCGGTGAACCTGATTAGTTCGGTAAACCCTTCCACCATTGCCGCCAACATCGCTTTGAGCTTCCCCGAGGCATCGGGTCTCAACGTGAACGTGTTGATTGCTTCTGGTCTGATTCTTTTCGCCATCACCCTGGTTGTGAACTCCATTGCCCGGTGGATTGTCGATCGCTCTAAAGAGTTTTCGGGGGCAAACTAAATGAGCCTCAATCTGAACGTTGCTGCCAAAGCGACCAATTCTTATTCCTCCAGTCGCCTAGGGTCCTATGTTTTTGGGCTACTCCTGATCGGCGCACTTTTACTCTCGCTTGCAGTGTTTTATCTTCTTCGCCCCGCCGAAGAGGATTGGCAACTCAACCTGGTCGCGGTGGCGATTCTCGGGGCCATCTTCTACGTTATGTTGCAATACGCCGTTTCACGTTTCGTGGAGGGCGCTCGCAGGGCCGTTGATCGCACAGCCCAGGTTCTCATCACCTCGGCTTTTCTTATTGCCCTCACCCCGCTGATATCGCTCCTGATTACCGTTGTTACCAAAGGGGCGTCCAGATTCGATCTAGATTTCTTTACCCTTTCCATGCGCAATGTGGTCGGCGAAGGTGGCGGCGCTGCACACGCTGTTCTGGGAACCGTCATCATGGCACTTGCTGCCAGCGTTATTTCGGTTCCCATTGGTTTGCTCACCTCGATTTATCTTGTGGAGTACGGGCAAGGTAGGCGTTTATCCCAGTGGATTACCTTCTTCGTCGACGTCATGACCGGCATCCCCTCAATCGTGGCGGGATTGTTTGCCTACGCCCTGTTTGAAATTATTTTGGGTCCGGGAACCAGGATGGGCCTTTCGGGTTCGGCCGCTTTGTCCGTGTTGATGATTCCCATCGTGGTCCGCTCCAGCGAAGAAATGCTGCGACTGGTTCCCAATGAACTACGTGAAGCTGCTTTCGCTCTGGGCGTTCCCAAGTGGCTGACCATTCTCAAAGTGGTGTTGCCCACCGCAATAGCGGGTATTACCACCGGCGTTATGTTGGCGATTGCTCGCGTGATGGGCGAGACGGCACCGCTGCTGATCGCCGCTGGGTTCAGCAACGATTTCAACTTCGATATTTTCCACGACCGGATGCAGAGCCTGCCAAACTTTGTCTACTACTCCTATGTGTCGCAAGGGTCTGTGCCCGAAGCGTATTTGGCTAGAGCCTGGGCGGGAGCTCTCACCCTGATCCTTATCGTCATGGTCTTGAACCTTGGCGCCCGCCTCATTGCTCGAACTTTTGCGCCCAAGATTGGCCGTTAGGAAAACACGAGGGAAAACCATGTCGAAACGAATTGAAGTAAAAAACCTAAACATTTTCTACAGCAAATTCCTTGCTGTAGAGGACGTGAACATGGTCATCGAGCCACGTAGCGTGACCGCCTTCATTGGCCCTTCGGGCTGTGGGAAATCAACCCTGATTCGAACCCTCAATCGCATGCATGAGGTCATCCCTGGTGCCTATGTGGAGGGTGAAGTTCTGATCGATGGGGACGATCTCTATGCCCCCGGTGTTGACCCTGTTCTGGTTCGCCGCCAAATTGGAATGGTATTCCAGCGGCCCAACCCGTTTCCCACCATGTCTATTCGAGACAACGTTCTCGCGGGTGTGACGCTAAACAACCGTCGCATTTCAAAATCAGATGCCGATGATTTGGTCGAGAAGTCTCTGCGTGGGGCAAACCTCTGGGAAGAAGTAAAAGATCGCCTTGATAAGCCGGGTTCTGGAATTTCGGGTGGCCAGCAGCAAAGACTCTGCATTGCTCGCGCCATCGCGGTCGAACCAGAAGTCATTTTGATGGATGAGCCCTGTTCTGCTTTGGACCCAATTTCCACCTTGGCGATTGAGGACCTCATTGAGGAACTCAAGACCCAGTACACGATTGTGATTGTGACCCACAATATGCAACAGGCCAGTCGGGTCAGCCAGCGCACAGCTTTTTTCAATATCGCCGGAAGCGGTAAGCCTGGAAAACTTATTGAGTTTGATGACACCGCGAAAATATTCTCCAACCCGGCCGTCAAGGCCACAGAAGATTATGTTTCTGGAAAGTTTGGCTAACTCGCGCTAGAGAGGACGGTGCTCTTGCGCCTAAGCTAGCGCGATGACTCAGGACCTTTTTCCCGGTGATCCCACGCTGCGTTCCACCGCGCAGGCCCTTGACGCCAGTGACCCTTTGGCTAGTTTTCGAGCCGAGTTTTATCACTCAGACCCCCAGCAGTGCTATCTCGATGGCAACTCGTTAGGCAAGCTTCCCCTGGCGACAATGGAGGCGGTGTCGAAATTCGTCACCGAAGAGTGGGGATCCCAGCTTGTCGGGGGATGGTCGCACTGGATCGATCAGCCTCAAGTTGCCGGTGACCTCCTCGCCACAGCCACCCTGGGCACTGGGCCTGGCCAAACGCTGGTGTGTGACACCACCTCGGTCAACTTGTATCAACTTGCCCTGGCCGCCATTGATGCGCTTCCCGAACGCTCCACCGTGATTATTGATTCGGCTAATTTCCCCACCGATCGATACATTCTTCAAGGAATCGCCAAGGCCCGTGGCCTCACGCTTATTACTTTGGACACCGATGGCAGTGGCGGCCCGGGTGCGCTGAGCCTGGAGGTGGAAGACGAGAGGATTACCGCAGCGGATATCGCTGCGTACCTCAGCGACGATGTGGCCTTGGTTATCTTGCAAGCAATCAATTACCGCTCCGGGGCACGGCCCGAACTTGGTGCGATCACCGCAGCAGTGAAAAAGGCGGGGGCTTACATGCTCTGGGATTGCTCCCACGCTGGTGGTGTTATCGATCTAGATTTCGATGGCAACGGAATTGATCTTGCCGTGGGCTGCACATATAAGTATGGGAACTCGGGGCCTGGCTCACCCGCCTGGCTGTTTGTGCGCACCGCGCTTCAGAAAAAACTTCAGGTCCCCATTCAGGGCTGGTTCGCCCAAGGAGAGCAGTTTGAGATGGGACCCGATTTTGAGAAAGCCTCCGGTATCCGCGGTTTTCAAACCGCTACTCCTTCTATTGTCGGAATTCGCGCCGTGGAAACCAGTTACGAGATGATTGAGCGCGCCGGTATTGGCCGCATCGAAGCTAAAGCGGCTTTGGGAACCCAACTTATGATTGCGTTGGTAGATGCTTGGTTGGCGCCTTTTGGGGTCACCCTGGGCACACCGAGGCAGCCTGATCACCGCGGTGGCCACATTATTATTCGCCACCCTGATGCGGCTTCGATAGCTTTGGCGCTTCGAAAACTAGTGAATGTGGTGCCTGATTATCGCCAACCCGATGCCATTCGGTTGGCAATTTCACCCCTACCCACCTCCTATACCGAAGTGTGGGATGGCTTCGATCGACTCCGAGGTCTCCTGGCTTCGGGTGACTATCACGGCGTTGAGCCAGAGAGCAGCAGAGTGACCTAATGAGCAACGAACACGACAAAGCGATTACCTATGCGAGTTATTTGAAGGTTGATGAACTCTTAAGCCTGCAACAACCGCTTTCTGATGGCCCAGAACATGATGAGCGCTTGTTCATTACCATTCACCAGGTCTATGAGCTGTGGTTTGCCCAGATACTCCATGAGCTCGCCGCTCTGCAGCCGGCCTTAGAAGCCGGCGATACCCACAGGAGCTTGGCGCTTCTGGGCAGAGTTCGGACCATTATGAAAACCTGTGTGGCCCAAATTGATGTCCTCGAGACGATGACGCCGCTCCAGTTTCAGTCATTTCGGTCTCGGTTATCTTCCGCTAGTGGATTTCAATCAGCGCAGTTTCGTGAGTTGGAGGCGGTACTCGGTCGACGTGATCACGCGGGAGCAGACGCCAAAGAGGGTTCGGGGATGAAAATGGCCGAACACTTGGTGCCGGGCTCCCCTGCAAGAGTGCGGGTCGAAGCCGCCATGGGCCGGCCCAGCGTGTGGGATAGCGCCCTGCGTTATTGCCATGTTCGTGGGCACGCCATGCCCGCTGATGTGCTCGATCGCGATGTGAGCGTGGCTTGGGAGGCCAGAGAAGATGTTCAAGACCTTCTGCTCAATCTCCACCGCCATGATCCTGAATCAGCCCTGGTGTGTGAAGCCCTAGTGGATTTGGATGAGGGTTTGGGTGAGTGGCGCTATCGCCACGTCAAAATGGTGGAGCGTACCCTCGGGAGGAGAGCTGGATCCGGCGGCTCGAGTGGCGTTGGTTACCTGATTTCCACGCTATTCAACCCGTTCTTCCCGGACTTGTGGGCAATGCGCAGCGCGATCTAAACCTGGGCGGCTGGCGGTAATTCGCTGGTGCGAAAGAGCGAACGCCGTGATGGCGGGGTGCCTCAGGAGGTGCCCCCCATTTCTTGGGCCCTAGGGTAACAATCTCGGATCGCTGTGATCGGGTGATGAGCCCGCCGACTGCCGCGCGGACCGCTCGCTCGTTGATCGCCGGAATCTCGATTCCGGCGAGGCCGTGGCCATGGGGGCATAGTGAGCCCCAGAAGCCATGACACAACCATTCCCCAGGGGGTATCTGTGTGACGCGCGAACCTGGTGCCCCCGTACGCTAGAGGCATGAGTATTGTTGCCGTTTCTGACGAAGTTCGCCATGCACTAGAAACCAACGTGCCCGTGGTCGCGTTGGAGTCCACCATCATTGCCCACGGACTTCCCCGCCCCACAAACTTGGACTCTGCCAGAGCCTGGGAGAGCCAGATTAGGCACGGCGGTGGCGTTCCCGCCACCGTTGCCGTGATTGATGGTGTGCCGCGGGTGGGTCTCACCGACGCTGAGTTAGAACTCATCGCGATGAGCGATGTCCCCAAAGCCAGCGTTCGCGATATTCCCGTGCTCATCGGTCAGGGGCTTTCTGGTGCCACCACCGTTGCCTCCACGGCCTATATTGCTCACCAAGCTGGCGTTCGAGTCTTTGCCACGGGTGGGCTAGGTGGGGTGCACCGAGGGGCGTCCACAAGTTTTGATGAGTCGGCAGATATCCCTATTCTTTCCACCACCGCGATCACTGTCGTCTCAGCGGGAGTCAAATCGATACTCGATATTGCTGCCACCTTGGAGCGGTGTGAAACATTGAGTATTCCCGTGCTCGGTTATCAAACGTCCACTTTTCCGGCCTTCTGGTTGCGGGAGAGCGCGTACGCCCTGGACTGGAAGGTAGACGGCGCTGGTGAGGTAGCCGCCATCATGGCCGCCAGGGACGCGATGGGATTATCCAGTGGGATGGTCGTGGCAAACCCGATTCCTGCACATCAGCAGTGGGATCCCACCACCCACGACCGGATATTAGAACAAGCACTTGTCGCGGCCGATGATCACCACATCCGAGGCCACGATGTGACACCTTTCCTCCTGGCCTATATCCAAGAGCACTCTGGGGGTGAGAGTCTCCGGGTGAATCTCGACCTGGTGACACATAACGTTTCGGTGGCACTGGAGATTGCCACGCAGTGGGCCAAACGCGCGTGAGCCCCTCTCGAGTCCTGATCGTGGGCGATGTGATGGATGATGTGGTTGCCGTGATCTCTCAGCCGCTGAGGCCCGATACGGATACCCCAGCCACCATCCAGCGCACCTTGGGAGGGTCTGGGGCGAACACCGCTGTGTGGCTAGCCGGTGAAAACATCGGTGTTGATTTTGTCGGCAGGGTCGGTGCGTCCGATTTTGAACGCGTGAACAATCAGTTTTCCCAGGCGGGAGTTGTTGCTCACCTCAGCGCTGATTCGCAGCGCCAAACAGGCGCCCTTGTGATTATTGCCCAGGGGCAAAGCCGGTCCATGGCAACCGATCGCGGTGCCAATCTTGCCCTTGACCCACGCGATATTTCTCCCAGTGTGATCTCCGGGTGCTCATGGCTTCATCTCACTGGCTATAGCTTTTTTCACCATGACAATCCGGAGCTGATGAGCTCGTTTATTACCGAGGTAGCTAATACCGGCATCGGCGTCATGGTCGATGCTTCATCATCCGGCTTTTTAGAAGACTGTGGGCCAGAGAAGTTTCTGGAGATGATCTCACCTGCCCGGGTGGTGCGCTGCAACGAGGATGAAGCTCGCGTCTTGACCGGCGCTTCGAATCTCGAGGATGCGGTAAAAATCTTGGCCACTCGTTTTAGCTGCGTTGTTGCCACCACCGGAGCTAAGGGTGCGTTGGTCTGGGAGGATGGAGCGCTGCACGTGGTGCCCGCGATCGCTGCAGAGGTTGTGGACCCCACCGGCGCTGGAGATTCGTTCAATGCAGGGATCCTCGCGGGGTTAGCCTCGGGAGCTTCCATCGTTAGTTCCGCTCAGCGCGCGGCGGAGCTTTCCGCTCGATGCGTCACTCTTCTGGGCGCGAGGCCTTAAGCGAGCTAAAGGCCGCAAGAGCCCGATCTCTGCTGGCTTTGAGATCGATAATCGCCTCGCTGGGGTAGGCATCGGTGCCCCACTCCGGAATCCATTTTTTGATGTAGATCTGATCGGGATCAAATTTTTCTGCCTGAAGCAGGGGATTGAATACCCGGAAATAGGGGGCCGCATCAGCACCACTTCCCGCCACCCACTGCCAGCTCGCGGGGTTATTGGCCTCATCGGCATCAACCAGGGTGTCCCAAAACCACTGTTCTCCGACCCTCCAATCGACCAGCAGATTTTTTATTAAAAAGGATGCGGTGACCATGCGCACGCGGTTGTGCATATAACCGGTGTGCCACAGCTCGCGCATTCCCGCGTCCACTAGGGGAACTCCGGTGCGACCCTGTTGCCAGGCGGTAAGAAGCTCTGGGTCCGCCTCACCCCAGGGGAATCGATTGAAATCTTCCCGGTAGTTATCTCGCTGCAGGCGGGGGAAGTGGAAAAGAATGTTGTAAGAGAACTCTCGCCAGCCGATTTCACTCAGAAACTTGGCCTTGTTTTCGCTAGCCCCTGAGGGGAGTACTTGTTGGAGGGTATCCCACACCGTGTGGGGGCTTAGTTCCCCACTGCGTAGGTGAGGGCTCAGCATAGAGGTGCTGAGAATCCCTGGTTCATCCCTGCGGTGGTAGTAACGAAGAGTATTTTCGACGAAATCTTCTAATCGCCGATGCGCCCCTTGCTCACCTGGGGTCCACATCTGGGCGAGTCCCCCCGACCAGTCCACACCCTGAGGGGTTAGCGCCCAATGGTGAATATCCTCTGAGGTAATGCCCGGAGTGCAGGTTAGGGAGCTTGGAGCCGCCAGTGGCGTGCGCGGGGGATTGGCCGCTAAACAGGCGCGCCAAAAAGGTGTGAACACTCTAAAGGGCTGGTCTTGAGCGGTCGTGATGGTCCAGGGCTCAAACAAAAGGTTGCCACCGAAGCTCTCGCAGATGACCCCCTTGGATCGCAGAGCAGCTTTGAGCACCTGGTCGCCATCGCGGGCTGAACCGTAGCGACGATTCCAGAACACGGCGGCCGCACCGGTGGATTCCACGAGTTGGGAAATAATGTCCTGGGGGCGACCAGCTCGCGTGATCAGCTCTCCGCCGAGCTTTTCAACATCGGCTCTAAGGCTCACAAGCGAATGGTGTAGCCACCACGAGGAGGCGCGACCCAGTGATCTCGTTCCGCCAGTTTCCTCTTCGTGAATGTAGAGCAGGATCAGGCCCTCACCGCGAGATATGGCCTCATGAAGGGCCGGATTATCGCCAAGGCGTAGGTCATGGCGAAACCAGACGATACTCGGGTGGGTGCTCATAGCTTTAGCGTAGAGGCGGTGGCTGAGGGTTATGAAATTCGTGAGGGTTAAAAGGTGAGGGCCGGCCGCTGAGGCGAGCGACCGGCCCTTTTCCCTTACACCAAGAGTGATGTGTCATCACAATGACGAGAGCTGTTATTACTAACAACTGACGATGTGGCAACTGTATAACAAAATGGTAACGGCGTCTATGCCTGCTTATTTTGAAGCCCCAGAATGACTAAATCATGTCGGGTGAGGGGGCCACACCGTAGTGAATGGTCACATCAGCGTGGCGGTCAAATCGATACCCCACACCGCGAACAGTGCGGACAATGTCCTCATAAGCGCCAAGCTTTGATCGCAGGCGACGAATGTGAACATCGATGGTTCGAGTGTTGGGGACGTCCTCATCATCGACAGCCCAGAGAGCCTCGATGATGGCCTCACGTCTGACGGTTTCGCCTTCGCGAAGAACCAAGAATTGCAACAGAGCGAACTCTTTATAGGTCAGCGGTGCGACGTGCTCACCAATTTCAACGCGCTTGCGAGAAATATCGATGATGACTTCGTAGTCGGAAGCGCCTCTGGGGGGATTAAGTTTGGCCAGCGCCGCCGGGTCATGTAAAGCCATGCGAACGATATCAAGATCGAGCCCGCCGGCGCCTTCTGGTGCCAGGGCGATGACGGCATGGGTTTGGGTGTCCGGCACCAGATCTTGGATCGTTTTTTTGATTTCGTTGACCACAGCCTGCAGGCTCACGCCCGCGGCGTCAGCATTTTTCTGGCTAAGGCCGACATAGAGTGCGAAACCTCGTGGTTCATGAGGAGAAGAAGAAGTCATGTGCTGTCGATTCGTTAAGGGTTGACACCCGATGAGTGGAAAATGTGGGGGATTAGACACACATTCGACAGCGACACATCACAACGGCTGGGCATAGGCCAGAGAGGCCTCTCATCAGCTGGTGGGTCATGGCTTGATTATCCCCATACCAACACACACCCGTCAAGTTTCGGTGAACTGGCCCACTGTGCCATATAGCCGGTCACCGGCATCGCCAAGTCCTGGAACGATAAATCCTCGGTCATTGAGTTTCTCATCCAACGCGCCTAAGACAATGCTCACATCCCGGCCCTGGGTGGCTTTTTCAATCGCTGCCAAACCCTCGGGGGCAGCGAGTAGGCACACGGCGGTGACCTCGGTGGCGCCCTTATCGAACACAAAGTTGATGGCCTGCAATAGAGAGCCGCCGGTGGCCAGCATGGGATCCAGAATGAAACACTGACGATCAGCCAAGTTTTCTGGCAAGCGTTCGGCATAAACACTCGGTTGCAGTGTTTCCTCATTGCGCACCATGCCGAGGAATCCCACTTCGGCACTGGGCAGTAATTGCACCATTCCCTCAAGCATGCCTAAGCCCGCGCGGAGAATGGGCACCACGACGGGTCGCGGTTTTGCCAATTTCTTCCCCGTCATCGTGGTCACAGGCGTCACAATCTCACGATCCTCCACCCGGATGTGCCGGGTTGCCTCATAGGCCAACAAGGTCACCAGCTCCGAGGTGAGAGCCCGGAAAACGGGGGACGGGGTGCTCTGGTCTCGCAGCAGGCTGAGCTTGTGAGAGATAAGGGGGTGGTCCGCGACATGAACGTGCATGCCCATCAGACTAGCGGAGGCTCATGGCCTGTGCTCTGGATAGTGTGGGGGGATGACTAACGAGCAAGACCTGATGGATCAGGCCCTGGAGCTAGCCGCCCAGGCACTGGCGACCGGGGACGTGCCCGTAGCTGCTCTTGTCGTGGATGCCAGTGGAAAGCTAATCTCTCAGGCGGTCAATACCAAAGAGCGCGATCATGATCCCACCGCTCACGCTGAAGTACTGGCTTTGCGCCAAGCGGGGAGTGTGCTGGGAAGGGCTAATCTCTCTGGCCACACGCTAGTGGTCACCCTGGAGCCCTGCGTCATGTGTGCCGGTGCGATCACCCAGGCCCGGATTTCTCGTCTGATTTTTGGCGCCTGGGATGACAAAGCAGGTGCAGCTGGTAGCAAACACGATCTTGTTCGCGACCGGAGCCTGCCTCATCGGGTGAGCGAAGTCATCGGTGGTATTCGAGAAGCGCGGTGCCAAGCGTTGTTGACAGACTTCTTTTCCGATAAATAGGACTAGGGAGCTACTGGCTAATGCCAGAGCACAGCCAGGGCCACATTGGTCAGTGCTAACGCACCCGAAATATGCAGCAGGGGCAAAACCTTGCGGCGTGAGTACACGGGGGGGATTTGCTTGAGGCGTGAGCGAGCGATCACGGCCACCACAACAATCACCAGAGCAAGAATCAGTTTGATGCCGATTTTTATGTGATTGACCGACTCCTCAGGGTCATTAGCCAGACCCATTTCTGCCAATACTGTCAAATAGGTACCCGATACAAGTTGCAGGAGGGCGCCGGTTAACACCCAGCCGAAGCCGAAATTAGAGTGGGCGCGCATATTCACAAAGAAAGGACCGAGAATCATCGCAAGGCCAATGAAGTGCGCGACTAGGGTGAGATTTTTGGCGAGTTCCATGGTTGGCGCCTTTCTCTAATCTGACGCTTTGATCACTATCACGTCAGTGGCAGGTTGTTCTTGTGCGGGGTCACGAACAAGTTCAGGTTCGAGATACACCTCGACGGTATCGCCAACTACCCCACGAATACGGCGTTTAGCGTCATCGAGCGTGTGGGAGATCACATAAATCGGTAATGAATCAATCAGCTGCAAAGTCGCGGCCATCACCAGGTGGCCATCAGGTTCTGAGGCAATACCCAGACGCAAGACGGACTGGACATCTGGTGAGTCCATCAAAGCGTCGAGAATAGGCTGACGCTCGGGGAGTTCGTTCTTTGACTTTTTCTTGCCACCCATGGCATCTACCTCAACATCCACTGCGTCGTCATTGACATCGTGCGACAAATATACACTGGGAAGGTGAGCACAATCCTTCCCTCAGTGGCAATACTCGGTAGCGGCAATATGGGTGGGGCCATACTCTCTGGCCTGAGGGCACCCGGTGTAGATGTCGAGAGCATTCGTGTCACCACCCGCAGTGCGACCTCCGCAGCAAAGCTTCGCGAAGATGATGTGCAAGCGTGGAGCCTCGAGGAAAAACCCGAAGCCAATGCCTGGGCGCTAGAGCAGGCGGGCATTGTGGTGTTGGGGGTCAAGCCCTATCAGATCCTCGAATTACTGACTGAAATAGCTCCCCATGCCAACGCTGATGCGGTCATGGTCAGTGTTGCCGCTGGCATCACAATCGAGTCCATGGAATCCGTGTGGCCCGGTGCCGTCATTCGGGCAATGCCCAATACTCCTTCGCGAATCGGCAAAGGTGTGACGGGCATGAGTACTGGATCACGGGTCAGTGCCACCCAAACCGAGATGGTCGAGAGCCTCTTTGCCACGATTGGTGAAGTGTTGGTAGTACCCCAATCGCAGATTAACGCTTTGGGTGCCTTTTCTGGATCGGGTCCTGCTTATGTTTATTTCTTCATGGAGAAATTCTTGGAGGTAGCACTCGAGCGAGGCTTTAGCGAGCAACAAGCAGAGGTGCTTGTTCGAGGAACCTTTTCAGGGGCTCTCACACTGTTAGAGAAATCGGGTGAAACGCCGGAAGCTTTGCGCACGGCGGTGACAAGTCCTGGCGGAAGCACGCGGGCCGCCCTGGATGTTTTTGACGCCGCAGGGTTGGATGAGATTATTCGAGAAGCCACCAACGCTGCTATTGCTAGAGCGGTGGAGATGGCTGGGGAATAACTACTTATCTAGTGCTGCGAAGCGCTCGATATCCTCGTTTGTTCCCGAGACGATGATGAGGTCGTGGTTGGTCACCACTGTTTTCTCGGTGGCATAGGTAAAAGGCTTGCCGGGAGATTTCACACCCACGACAGTGATGTTGTATTTCGACCTGACCTTGGAGTCTGTCAAGGACAAACCGCGAACAGGTTTCGGCGGATACATTTTCACCAAAGCAAAATTGTCATCGAAGCGGATGAAATCAATCATCCGACCAGAAACTAAGTGAGCAACCCGTTCGCCAGCTTCTCGTTCGGGATAAATCACGCGGTGGGCGCCGATCCGGGTAAGTATCTTTCCGTGGGATTCGCTAATGGCTTTGGCCCAAATCTGTGGCACTTTTAGATCCACCAGGTTGGTGGTGATCAGCACACTCGCCTCGATCGAAGATCCCGTTGCCACGACCGCAATGGGGAAATTCCCGGCATCAATCTGTTCTAGCGCGCTCATATTTCTCGCATCCAAAACGGCAGTGTGGCGCACGCGCTCTGCCCATTTTTGAACCAAGGCTGGATCTTCATCCACGGCCAACACATCGCGGCCTAGTTTGTCCAGCTCGCCGGCTGTGGCGGCGCCAAAGCGCCCCAAGCCAATGACGAGCACGGGTGCGTCATGGGGGATCTTCTCAACCAACGATTGGCCTTTCTTTTGCCCTGCGATATACCGTCTGGCGGTGGGTTCCACTCAGTGCGGTTGCCAGCGTCACTGTACCAACTCGACCGAGCAGCATGGTGGCTGCCAAAACATATTTTGCACTGTCAGGTAAATCTGGGGAAGTTAATCCAGCGCTAAGCCCACAGGTGGCAAAGGCAGAGACGACGTCAAAGAGCACGCGCTCCAACGGTTCATCCGTAATGCGCAGAATGGCGATAGTCGCAATGGCGACAATGCTGGCCCCCCACAGCACCACGCTGACCGCCAAGCGAACGGCGTCGGAAGGGATACGGCGCTCATAGGCAACGATGTCCTGATCGCCTCGCGATTCGGCAAACGCAGCAAGAAACAAAATCGCCAAGGTGGTGACCTTGATGCCACCGGCGGTAGAAGCGGAACCGCCACCGACGAACATCAGCATGTCCAACACCAATAAGGTGGCGCCACCAAACTCTGACGTATCGACGGTGTTGAAGCCACCCGAGCGCGCCATCATGGACGTGAACAGGGCGCTCATCGGTCGTATTTCTCCTGGTTGCCCGCCCAAAGTCTTCTCGTTGCCCCATTCCAGAACCCCGATGGCGAGGGCGCCGGCGACAAGCAAGATGGTGGTGGTGACCAGGGTGAGTTTCGCGTGAAGACCAAGCCGGGCGTGGTCCCAGGTGCGACCTTGACGGCGCTTGGCCGCGGTACGAATCGCTCGAGAAATCGCATAAATAACGGGGAAGCCGATGCTTCCCAAAAACACGCCAATGCCAATGGTGAACACCATAATCGGGTCGCTGGCGAAAGGGGAGAGCCCGTCAACGAGAGGAACAAAACCAGTGTTAGTGAAAGCGGAAACAGCGAGGTAGCCGCCCTGCCAGAGCGCCTGAGTCAGGTCAAGGCCAGCAAAATAAAGCCTTGGGATAATGATGGCCGCCAGCACCAGTTCAATGCTGAGCACACTGATAAACACCGTTTTCAGTAAGCCCTTCACATCGCTCAGGCGCATACCGTGCCCCTCGAGACCCTCTCGGTCATGTAAACGCGAGGGGTCCACATCCCCCGCCATCATTTTGCGCACCGAAAGACCCAGACGCTTTGAGGCGATAACTGCCAAGAGTGTTGCCAAGGTCATCACCCCGATGCCGCCAACTTGCATGGCAATGAAAATCACAGTCTGGCCAAAGGGCGACCATTGTGTAGCCATGTTCAGTGTGGTGAGACCCGTGACACAAATTGCTGACACCGCAGTGAAAACAGCATCGGCGGCGTTCGTGGCTTCGCCAGATGCGCCCGCCAAGGGAAGCATCAACAGTGTCGCAGTAAGGGTGACCAACACCAGAAAAATCAACACTGTGAGGGTGGCCGCTTGGCCACCCAGGGAACCCTGGAGTAAGGCCAATACCCGCCCAAAGCCGGTGGGCTCTTGGTAGCGGGCGAGGCCCTTAGCCAGCCGGGACCGCCTGGCGGCGTTTCCTAAAAACCGGCGCTTGATCGACCCTAGCCGCGACGACACGTCACTTGGCCTTCTTTCTTATTCTCTCCGAGAACAACGCCCGCCATAGTACTCCTTGCAGACACCTTGTACGCTACTCAACTATGACCGACCCTTTCGACGTGCTTGCCGATTCCACTAGACGCGACATCGTCGATTTACTCAGAGCCCCTTCACCCAAACCGTTGGAAATGAGCGTGGGCGAGCTGGTGGATGCTTTGGGTATTACGCAACCGACCGTCTCCAAGCACTTAAAGGTGTTGCGCGATAGTGGCCTGGTTCAGGTTCGAGAAGACGGCCAGCATCGCTATTACCGCTTCGATGATGCCCCACTGGGAGTCATCCGAAAATGGGTTGGTGCGCAAACTGCGCCCGCACCCGCGAGCGCCCGCGATCACTCCACTTCGACTGAGCTGAGGGTCGCACCCTTTGCCGACCTAGGTCCGCTGGGGCGCGCCACGGGTGGCCTAGTGAAAGATTCCTTGGCTTTAGTGAATCGTCTAATCCTTGGAGCGCGTCGCTAAAAGCCTTTACATTTGCTTGGGGCCCCCCGTAGTGTGTTGAGATAGTTTCCTTGTTTCGGGCCTGGCGATGAGAGGAGTGTGTCGTGACCTCACCTTTTTCTGCGATGCACTTTTTGACTGTTGCTGAAGTGGCGGAGACTATGCGCGTGTCTACGATGACGGTCTATCGCCTGGTGCACTCGGGTGAGCTTCCTGCGATTCGTTTTGGACGCTCGTTTCGAATTCCCGAAAGCGCCGTTACCGACATGCTCTTTGCCGCAGAGGGCAGGTCGGAATTCAACCAGGTCGGTTGAGCCGGTTTCACTGCGCTAGAGTTGCTAAGTTGTCCGCGCCTGGGCAACCGGCAACGCATAATCAAGGTTTGAAGGACATTTAATGGGCTCAGTTATCAAGAAGCGTCGCAAGCGTATGGCGAAGAAGAAGCACCGCAAGTTGCTTCGTAAGACTCGCCACCAGCGTCGCAATAAGAAGTAGCGTCACCGGTCAAAGCGCTGGTTCACGTCAATACGTGGCCAGCGCTTTTGTCTGCCCTCTACGAGCGTTTGCGCTTATGTTTTTCGGTTTCACCCGGCCAGAGCTGGGGCCACCCCCGGTTTTGGGCGTGAGCAAGAAGCGCGGAGTCGGGGTTTACAGCACGCGGGTTGCCCACCGATTCCAGCAAAGGGATATCGGCTGCTGAATCGGAATAAGCGAAACAGTCGCGTAAATTTGCATCCAGCCGCTGTGCCAATTCTGCTGCTGCCGCCGCCTTGTTGGGACCATGGAGGAGCTCGCCATCGATGTTTCCGGTGAAGTGTCCATCCTGCATTTCTAGGGAAGTTCCGATCGCGCCGGTCAGGCGTAAATCGCGGGCCATCACCGAAGCCAAGCCTTGGGGGCTTGCGGTGAGCAACCAGACCTGGCGGCCCTTACCGAGGTGGACCTGAAGTTCCTGAAGTATTTCGGGAAACACTTTGGGTGCGATGGAACGGCGCCACGCAATTTCTGCCACCTGTTCAAAAGCGGCAACACTATGCCCGGCTACTAAAGCTTGAGCCCTCTCACGCGTGGAGTTGAGGCGCTTGCTGGTTTCACCTTTTTTGATGAAGTAGCGCTGTTGAAAAAGCGCGGGGATCACGTGGTGCCATTTAATAAACCCTGATTTCCAGGCTTCGATGGCGAACATGAAGATACTGGCGCCCTTGACCAGCGTGTTGTCTACATCGACAAACACCAGCACCGGCGACGAGGCAGCCGGCTGTGTGGATTTTTTTGGGGAGACCATCTGAGTTCAGCATAGGCTTTGGTCATGCAAGCTATTTCTCTCACGTTGATTGGACGTGATGGATGCCACCTGTGTGATGATGCTTGGAGCGTCATTACCGGTGCCACAGCCGACTTCTTGAACCTCGAAATTTCCCACCGCATGGTCGAAGAAGACCCGGCGTGGATGAGTGCCTATACCGACAGTGTTCCCGTTGTGTTGATTAACAATCAGTGGCATTCGCAGTGGCACGTTGATGCCAGTGCGCTTAGGGAAGCGCTCGTTTCTGCTGGTGCCAAGCTGGCACAAGAGGGTAAGTAGAACCCCATGGCCTCGACCCGAACCCCCGATCCCAACCCAGGGTGGCTTTCGGATGATGAGCTCAGCGAGATCCGCCGCCGCTTGCCGCTGATTTATGTTGAGGCGGTGCCAGTGCGACTTGATGGCATGGGTGAAGTTACCGAAGTGGGGCTGATGCTCCGGGTATCGAGTGAAGGGTCTATCACGCGTGCCTTGGTCGCCGGACGAGTGCTTTTTGGTGAGAGCGTGCGCGATGCACTGTTTCGCCATTTAGAAAAAGATTTAGGACCCATGGCTTTTCCCCAGCTACCCCCTGCGGCACAGCCAGCCCATGTCGCGGAATATTTCCCTTTCCCCGGTTCTAAATTCCATGATCCTCGACAGCACGCAGTCTCGCTGGTTTATGTGGTTCCCGTGACGGGAACCTGCCAACCCAGACAAGACGCTCTTGATATGACGTGGATGTCCCCCGACGAGGCCACGTCAGAAGAAGTGTTACGCGAATTAGAGGGTGGCCGTGGCGCGCTGCTCAAGGCAGCGCTTGCCACTGTAGGCGCCCTGAACTGATTCCTAACCGAACTGATCCCTCACGCTTGAGCGATCCTTATCGGGTGGCCACCAGCACGACGTCGGTGACCTCAATGGGCGCCTGCTGATTCGATACTTGTTGCCTCGAGTAATTCGTGACGATGGCGCTGGCCCAATTTCGGGGCACGGCCTTTGTGAGATCTTCTGCGCTAAAAAGAAGCTCTGGTGGTGGTCCGGGAAAGCCTTTGGCCGCATCCTCAGGGGAGTGACCGATGATCACGAGCTTTCCCCCCGGTGCAACCTCGTCGATTAGTTTTGCCCATAACGCAGAGCGCTCTAGCGGTTCCAGGTGAAAAAAGGCGGCGCAGACGAGGTCATATTTTCCAGGCCGGGTGGGGAAAGAATCGGTGAGGGCGTCTTGGGCGATCCAGTGGATGCTTCGCTCCTGGCCATCCCCCGCCACTTCATCTTTTCGATGCGCCTCTGCGCGTATCAGCGCGACAGGTGAGGCATCAATCGCTGTTACCTCGAAGCCGAGCTTCGCGAGCCAGAGCGCGTCAGCCCCTTCCCCGCAGCCGACTTCTAAGGCGGATCCGGGTGAGACATCTTTGGCAGCTTCGACCAGAGCAGGATTGACTTTTCCACTCCAAAATTTCTTTTGGGAGTAGCGAGCGTCCCAGTTAGTTCCGGCGGTAGTGCGCCAGGTGGGGGCTAGTGCCGACATGACTCGGTGGCGCCACCACCAAAACAACGCAAAGCCAAGCCAAAACACCGGGGTGAGTAATCCAGCCTCAAACTCGAGCTCGTCAACCAGCGTGGTGGGCCCCACCCCACTGGGGTGGACGCTCATGCGGTGGTGAAAAGAGGACACCAAACCGAGCGAGCCTGAAAGACCGCGGCCTTTGTCTTCAAAGGTTTTACTCGAACCCTCGTCGGTCATCGTGGGGTTAATCTCTTGGGTTCCAAGCGGCATAAAACCCAATGCAAACGCTTTGACCACGTAGCTTGACCCACTGGTCCACTGGGTGGGGAAATCAGCTGGGGCGACGGGGCGAAATTTGAGAAAAGGTTTCGAGACCTGAGAAAAGACTGCTGGGTCACCAAGGGCTGACCATGCTTCACTCGCGGTGCAGGGCAGCAATACTGCGCGCGACACTTTCATGTCTCCCAGTGTTGCCTATTCATCTGGCATTCAGCCACAGCATCTATTCTGATGTCATGAAAGCAATCATCGATGGCGTTGTTGTTGCCCAAGCGAGCGAATCTGATCTGGTGCGTATCGAAGGCAACTGGTACTTCCCGCCCGCATCCGTCAAAGCGGAGTTCCTCACCAAGAGCCCTACTGCCTATACCTGTTCGTGGAAAGGTGCCTGCCAGTACTACACCCTCGAGGTCAATGGCCAGTCTTATCAAGACCGAGCTTTTTCCTACGATGATTTGATTCCCGGTGCGGTGGAGCGCGTAGGAACAGATTTTTCTCGTTATGTTTCCTTCTGGAAAGACGTCAGCGTCGAAGAGTAGTCCGGACTTTCTGACCACACGATGACGTGGTCGGTATTGAAGCGTCGGTCACACTTAGCGCAGGAGACCGGTTTTCCTGGTTTGCGATAGCGCATGATTTCGTGGCCGCCAGGGCAGGAACCAGTCCATCTGGCGTGGCCTTTATCCAGGGAGGCACTATGAGTGCGCCCGCCTAGATATCCAATGGAGCTTGCGATACTGCGCCATTTCGCCCCGTGGCCCGCGCGGCTTCCGGCCAGTGCGTGCGCGATCTCGTGTAACAACACCTGCTCAACCGCTGTGGTGGTCCCCTCTTCGCACAGATAGCGCGAGAGCGTGATGCGGTGGTGGCGATGATCGCACTGACCAAAGCGGGTTTTGGCTCTATCCCAGCCAAAGCTCCAGGAACCAGCTAGACCATGGAATTCCAGCATCGCTCGGGCCTGTTGCTCCACCCACGCTGCTTCGGCCATGCCCACAGGGTAACCAAGCTCGCTGGGCAGGGCCGTAATTTCTCCACAAACACACCTCGCATAGCATGGAATCGCAGGGAGTAGACAAATCGTTATCAAACCGTATACAGTAGGAGTTTGCTTCCCTGATCTTCGTGCCCTCAAATTGTGGTCGGCGCGAGAGCCCCGAGAATAGTGGCGGGGTGAACTCATTGTGCTGAGTTCCAGCGGTTGCTTTCCGGTATGGTCACCCACAACGAGGCTCCTAATGAGGGCCCTGGAGGTTAATTACTCTTGGCTGCTGCGCGTTCCGCATCATCTACTACTGCCAAGGACGGTCGAGTCGCACAGCGACTATCGTTCGCCAAAATTAGCGACACTCTTGAGGTCCCCGATCTGCTCGCCTTGCAGACCGAGAGCTTTGAGTGGCTCGTCGGGTCCAAGGTTTGGAAGAAACGGGTTGCGGCAGCTAAAGCTGCTGGCGAGACCGTAGTTTCCGAGCGCAGTGGACTACAGGAAATCTTCCGAGAGATTTCCCCCATTGAGGACAGCTCGGAGACGATGCAACTGTCCTTCTCGAACCCTTACCTCGAAGACGAGAAGTATTCTCTCGACGAGTGTAAAGAGCGTGGCAAGACTTATGCGGCCCCTCTCTATGTTGAAGCCGAATTCATGAACCACCTCACTGGTGAAATCAAAACTCAGACAGTCTTCATGGGTGATTTCCCCTTGATGACCGAAAAGGGAACCTTCATCATCAACGGCACCGAGCGTGTTGTTGTTTCTCAGTTGGTGCGAAGCCCAGGCGTTTACTTTGATTCTTCGCTAGACAAACTCAGCGACAAAGAAATTCACTCTGTGCGCATTATTCCTAGCCGTGGTGCATGGCTCGAGTTTGAGGTTGATAAGCGCGACCAGGTGGGCGTGCGAATTGACCGCAAGCGTAAGCAGTCGGTCACCGTGTTCCTCAAAGCTCTCGGTATGACCACCGAAGAAATCGCCACACAGTTTGCTGGGTTCCCCTCCGTTGAGGAAGCTTTGGAAAAGGACACCATCCTCACCAAGGAAGAAGCCCTCAAGGACATTTACCGCAAGTTACGTCCAGGAGAGCAGGTTGCTGCTGAAGCCGCACGTTTGCTCTTGGATAACTTCTTCTTCAACTCCAAGCGTTATGACCTCGCCAAGGTTGGCCGTTACAAGATCAACCGCAAGCTGGGTCTTGAGTTGCCTCTCACTACCTCCGTTCTCACGGTGGATGACATCGTTGCCACCATCAAGTACTTGGTGGCGCTCCACGATGGTCGCACCCACATTGAAGGTTCACGTGGCGGCAAGAAAATCGAACTGCGCTTAGACGTAGACGACATTGACCACTTCGGTAACCGGCGTATCCGTGCCGTGGGCGAACTGATTCAAAACCAGGTTCGCACCGGCCTTTCTCGCATGGAGCGTGTTGTGCGCGAGCGCATGACCACGCAGGACATCGAGGCGATTACGCCACAGACCCTGATTAATGTGCGCCCCGTTGTGGCCGCCATCAAGGAGTTCTTTGGCACAAGCCAACTCTCGCAGTTCATGGATCAGAACAACCCGCTCTCGGGTCTGACCCACAAGCGTCGTCTTTCGGCTCTAGGCCCTGGTGGTCTGAGCCGTGAGCGCGCCGGTGTTGAGGTTCGAGACGTTCACCCTTCGCACTATGGCCGCATGTGCCCCATTGAAACCCCGGAAGGCCCCAACATTGGGCTGATTGGTTCTTTGGCGTCCTTTGCTCGCATCAATGCGTTCGGTTTCATTGAGACCCCTTACCGCAGTGTGGTCAAGGGCAAGGTCTCTAAGAACATCGACTACCTGACCGCTAATGACGAAGATGAATTCGTGGTAGCTCAGGCGGGAACCCCGCTTAATGCCGATGGCACTTTTGCTGTGGATCGCGTACTGGTCCGTAAAAAGGGTGGTGAGGTTGAACTCGTCGCACCTGATTTGGTGGACTATGTCGATGTATCGCCGCGCCAGATGGTTTCCGTCGCCACCTCGTTGATTCCTTTCCTCGAGCACGATGACGCCAACCGCGCCCTGATGGGTGCGAACATGCAGCGCCAAGCGGTGCCGCTGTTGGCTTCGGAGTCACCTTTGGTGGGAACCGGTATGGAATCCTTCACCGCCGTGGATGCTGGTGACGTTATCGTCGCCGAGGCAGCCGGTGTGGTGACAGAGGTCTCCGCCGATCACGCCATTGTGAAACAGGACAAGGGTGGAACGAAGACATACTTCCTGCGGAAGTTTGATCGCTCCAACCAGGGAACTAACTACAACCACCAGGTCCGCGTCAACGTCGGCGACAAGATCGCTGAAGGTTCCGTGATTGCTGATGGTCCCGCCACTGAAAATGGTGAACTGGCTTTGGGTAAGAACCTGCTCGTGGCATTCATGTCATGGGAGGGCTACAACTTCGAAGACGCCATCATCTTGTCTCAGAACCTGGTGAAAGACGACACCCTCTCCTCGATTCACATCGAGGAATATGAGGTGGATGCTCGCGACACCAAGCTGGGTAAAGAAGAAATCACCAGCGATTTGCCCAACGTTTCACCTGAGTTGCTCGCCAACTTGGATGAGCGAGGCATCATCCGCATCGGAGCCGAGGTTCGCCCCGGTGACATCCTGGTCGGAAAAGTAACGCCTAAGGGTGAAACGGAACTCAGCGCTGAAGAGCGTCTGTTGCGCGCAATTTTCAATGAGAAGTCTCGTGAAGTTCGCGACACGTCACTCAAGGTTCCCCACGGTGAGCAGGGCACAATCATCGGCGTCAAGATGTTTGACGCGGTCGATGGTGATGACGAGCTTGGCTCGGGCATTAACCAGCGTGTGGTTGTCTACATTGCTCAGAAGCGCAAAATCTCTGAAGGAGACAAACTTGCTGGCCGTCACGGCAACAAGGGTGTTATCTCGAGGATCTTGCCCATCGAGGACATGCCCTTCCTAGAAGATGGCACGCCAGTAGACATTATTTTGAACCCACTGGGTGTTCCCGGTCGTATGAACTTCGGTCAGGTTTTGGAAATCCACCTCGGGTGGGCTGCCAAACAGGGCTGGAAAGTCAGTGGCGATCCTGCCTGGGCAAAGCGCTTGGCTGATGCGGCCAAGGAAGCCCTGCCGGGCACCAAAGTCGCAACACCAGTATTCGATGGTGCCAGCGAGGAAGAAATTGCTGGCCTGCTCGATTCGACTCTGGTCAATCGTGACGGTAACCGCCTGGTCGGTTCCAGCGGTAAGGCACGTCTGTTCGATGGTCGTTCGGGTGAGCCTTTCCCTGACCCCATCTCGGTGGGCTACATGTACATCTTGAAGCTCCACCACCTCATCGATGACAAGATTCACGCTCGTTCTACAGGCCCCTACTCGATGATTACGCAGCAGCCCCTCGGTGGTAAAGCACAGTTTGGTGGTCAGCGCTTTGGTGAGATGGAGGTGTGGGCTCTCGAGGCCTACGGTGCTTCCTATGCTCTCCAGGAGCTGTTGACGATCAAGTCGGACGACATCCTCGGGCGCGTAAAGGTCTATGAGGCCATCGTCAAGGGTGAAAACATCCAAGAGCCCGGTATTCCCGAGAGCTTCAAGGTGTTGATGAAAGAGATGCAGTCACTGTGTCTCAACGTGGAGGTGCTCTCAGCAGACGGGCAAGTTGTCTCGCTGAAGGATTCCGATGACGAGCTCTACCGCGCAGCGGAAGAACTGGGCATCAACATCTCGACCCGCTTCGAGACTTCGTCCGTAGACGAAATCTAAGAATTCGACGCCAAGAACTAACGAGAGAGATTAATCGTGCTGGAAGCAACAACGTTTGACGCCCTTCGCATTGGCCTGGCCACATCCGAAAACATTCGTGGCTGGTCTCATGGTGAAGTAAAGAAGCCCGAGACCATCAACTACCGGACGCTCAAGCCGGAAAAGGATGGCCTTTTCGGTGAGCAGATTTTTGGACCCAGTCGTGACTGGGAGTGTGCGTGTGGAAAGTACAAGCGGGTGCGCTTCAAAGGCATCGTCTGTGAGCGTTGTGGCGTGGAGGTCACCAAGTCCTCCGTTCGTCGTGAGCGCATGGGTCACATTGAGTTGGCCGCACCGGTTACCCACATCTGGTATTTCAAGGGTGTTCCTAGCCGCCTGGGCTACCTGTTGGATATGGCACCGAAAGACCTCGAGAAGGTTATTTACTTCGCCGCTTACATGATTATTAATGTGGACGATGAAGCTCGCCACCGTGAGATTCCTGAACTCGAAAAAGAACTCCGCCAGGAAATCAAGCAGTCTGAAAAAGAGCGCGATGCGCTCTTGGCCGGTCGCATGACGGAGCTGGAGAAGGATCTTGCTGCGCTGGAAGAAGCGGGCGCCAAAGCTGACCAGAAGCGCAAAACGGATGATGCTGGCAAGAAAGAACTTGCGTCTATCCGTAAGAGCTTCGATGACAACATTGCTCACCTCGAGCGCGTGTGGGATGACTTCCGTTCGCTCAAGGTTGGCGACTTGCGCGCTGAGGATGCTGTCTTCCAGGACGTTCAGGATCGCTACGGCATGTTCTTCGAAGCCCACATGGGCGCCGAGTCCATTCGTCGTCGCCTCGAAGCTTTCGATCTCGCCGGTGAAGCCCAGAAGCTTCACGATGAGATTGCCAATGGCAAGGGACAGCGCAAGATCCGTGCCATCAAGCGCTTGAAAGTTGTTAACGCTTTCTTGCAGACTGGCGCATCGCCAGCCTCGATGGTCCTAGAAGTTGTGCCGGTGATCCCACCGGAGTTGCGCCCCATGGTTCAGCTCGATGGTGGCCGCTTTGCAACCTCTGACCTTAATGACCTGTATCGCCGGGTCATTAACCGCAACAACCGTCTGCGTCGCCTGCTCGATTTGGGTGCACCAGAAATCATCGTCAACAACGAAAAGCGCATGCTGCAAGAAGCAGTTGACGCTCTGTTCGACAACGGTCGTCGTGGTCGCCCCGTTACCGGAACCGGTAACCGCCCACTTAAGAGCCTCTCCGACATGCTCAAGGGTAAGCAGGGTCGTTTCCGTCAGAACCTCCTGGGCAAGCGCGTGGACTACTCGGGCCGTTCGGTCATCGTGGTGGGTCCTCAGCTGAGACTCCACCAGTGTGGATTGCCCAAGATTATGGCTCTGGAGCTGTTCAAGCCTTTCGTTATTAAGCGTCTGATGGACCTGGGTCACTCCAGCAACATCAAAAACGCTAAGCGCATGGTTGAGCGCTCTCGCCCCGAGGTGTGGGATGTTTTGGAAGAAATCATCCGTGAGCGCCCCGTATTGCTCAACCGCGCACCAACGCTTCACCGTCTAGGAATTCAGGCCTTTGAGCCTCAGCTAGTGGAGGGCAAGGCTATCCAGCTCCACCCACTGGTCTGTGCTGCTTTCAACGCTGACTTCGATGGTGACCAGATGGCTGTCCACCTACCGCTCTCGGTAGAGGCGCAGGCTGAAGCGCGCACTTTGATGCTCGCCTCGAACAACATCTTGAAGCCCTCCGATGGTCGCCCAGTGACCGTGCCCACCCAGGACATGATCATTGGTCTGCACCACTTGACCACCATCAAAAAGGATGCCGTAGGTGAAGGCCGCGCCTTTAGCTCGGTTGCCGAAGCCATTATGGCCATGGATCAGCACAGCCTCAGCCTCAACGCTGTGGTCAAGATTCGCATTGATAACCTCCACCTTGGCGATGCCCCAGAGGGCTTCGTTCAGGGGAGCACTGCCACCCACGAAACTTCGTTGGGTCGCGCGCTATTCAATGAGCTGCTGCCTGCGGACTACCCCTGGGTTGCCGCCGTTGCCGATAAGGGACTCATTTCCTCTTTGGTCAACGACCTAGCCGAGCGCTACCCCCAGGTTGCTGTGGCCGAAACGCTCGACCGCGTCAAGGATGCCGGTTTCTACTGGGCAACACGCTCGGGCATCACGGTTGCACTCTCCGATGTTTTGACCCCGGTTCATAAGGGAGAAATCATTGCCAAGTACGAGAAGTTGGCAGCCAAGATCCAGTCGCAATACGACAAGGGTCTGATTTCTGACATCGAGCGTCGTCGCGAACTGGTTGAGGTGTGGAGTGCTGCCACTAAGGAAGTAAACGCTGAGATGCGCGCCGCTTTCCCTGAGGACAACACCATTAACCGCATGGTCACTTCTGGTGCTCGTGGTAACTGGTTGCAGGTCGGAAACATCGCCGGTATGCGTGGTTTGGTTTCCAACCCACGTGGTGAAGTTATCGCCCGCCCGATTATCTCCAGCTACCGTGAAGGACTTTCGGTTGCCGAATACTTCATCGCCACACACGGTGCGAGAAAGGGTCTGGCAGATACCGCTTTGCGTACTGCTGACTCGGGTTACTTGACCAGGCGTCTCGTGGATGTGGCACAGGATGTCATCATCCGCGAAAGGGACTGTGGCACCACCAAGGGAATCACCTTCCCCATTGCCACCAAGAACGCTGAAGGCGAATGGGTCCGCGAAGACAACGTCGAAAACGAGGTCTACGCAGGAAACCTCGCTGCGGATGCACCGAACGAAAAGGGCAAGGTTGTTGCTCCTGCAGGTTCCGATGTCGGCGACGTGCTAATCAACGAACTGGTCCGTGGCGGTGTGCCCGAAATCATCGTTCGCTCGGTGCTGACATGTGAATCGACCGTTGGTGTGTGCGCGGCTTGTTATGGCCGCTCGCTCGCGTCGGGTATTGCTGTTGATTTGGGTGAAGCGGTGGGCATTATCGCCGCCCAGTCAATTGGTGAACCTGGCACGCAGCTCACCATGCGCACCTTCCACACCGGTGGTTCGGCATCAGCTGATGACATCACCCAGGGTCTGCCTCGTGTTACCGAGCTTTTCGAAGCGCGTAACCCCAAAGGTTCCAGCCCGATCTGTGAAGCTAATGGCCGCATCAGTATTGATGAGACCGAGACGCAGTTCAAGATCACTTTGACACCCGATAACGGCGACGAGCCCGTGCTTCACACGGTTTCGAAGCGTATGACACTTCTGGTCGAAGATGGCCAAAGCGTTGATCTGGGTCAGCAACTCCATGAGGGCCCACTGGATCCGAAGGAAGTTCTTCGCGTCAAGGGTGTGCGTGCCGTCCAGGAGCACCTCGTTGATGGTGTCCAGGGCGTCTATGGCTCACAGGGTGTTCCCATCCACGACAAGCACATTGAGGTCATCGTTCGTCAGATGATGCGCAAGGTGACCGTGGTGGATCACGCTGAGACCTCGTTGCTTCCAGGTGAGCTGGTTGACCGTGCCCGGTATAACACGCTCAACCGTGAAGCTCTCACCGAAGGCAGGAAGACCGCCTCCGCTCGTCAGGAAGTCATGGGTATCACCAAGGCTTCGCTGGCGACAGATTCGTGGCTCTCCGCAGCTTCCTTCCAGGAGACCACCCGCGTTCTCACCGAAGCTGCAATGCAAGGTAAGAGCGATTACTTGGTCGGCTTGAAAGAGAACGTGATTATCGGAAAGCTGATTCCTGCAGGAACTGGCTTGAGTGAATATCGCAACGTCACCGTGGAGCCCACGGATGAAGCACGAGCTGAGCACTACCCAGCTCGCCTTTATGCAGACGACGCTGAGTTCGCTAGCGCCGATGACCTCTCCTTCGTGGACTTCGAGTCTTTCTCGGCCACCGAGGGCGAGACTGCAAAACCAGAGGCTGAATAGCAACATAGTTTCTCTCACGCACAAAGGGCCAGCACTTGCTGGCCCTTTGTGCGTTTGGTGTGGATAATTGCTCCCACCAGCGGTGGTTTCGACTTAGCGTGTGGTCATGTCCCTAGTCCTGGTGTTGCACGCCATGGTGGCAACATTCGGGCTGTGGCTGAGCGTTATTGATCAGAAAGAACACCGATTGCCCAATGCTCTCACTGCGCCGTTGGCACTCGGGGTTGGCATAGTGGCCCTGCTGGGCGCCCAGCAGGGCTCCATCGCTAGTGGGCTCCTAGGTTCGACTCTCAGCGCTGGAACTTTTGCGCTTCTGGCACTGTTGCCCAGTCGCCCCTTGGGTTGGGGGGATGTGAAACTCCAGGCGATTCTGGGCTTTTATCTCGACTTTCTGGCCTCCGGCCTAGCTTTTGTCCAAGCGATACTGTCCTTTGTGCTGGGTGGAATTGTTGCTACCGTGATGATTCTTCGCCACCGGGGACGGGCAAAAGATCCCTTAGCCTTTGGACCCGCCATGGTTGCCGCCACCTTGATGGTCATTGTTTGGGCACAAAGTGGTCAAATCATTTGACCAACGGCTTCTTCGGCATTACTCTTAGAGTTTGTGTGTGGGTGATGGCACGCCCGTCATGTATGCCTCGACTGAGGTGCTACAGACTCGGGTCATCAAGTCCGCAGCAAGGGTCCACGGGCAACCATGGTGGCAACATCATCAAGTCAACCCCCACGGCATACCAAGTAGCAGTCGCAAGGCGACGCTTGGTGCGATGTCGCTGGGTGGTGGGGAACTAGTCAACACCATCCAGTAATAACCATCAATGAGCTGTCACCGTGCAGCACCAATAAGGAGTGAACTGTGCCAACGATTCAACAGTTGGTCCGTAAGGGACGCAAGCCCAAGGTCCAGAAGACCAAGACGCCTGCCCTTAAGGCCAACCCACAACAGCGCGGCGTTTGCACGCGTGTGTACACCACGACCCCTAAGAAGCCGAACTCGGCTTTGCGCAAAGTGGCTCGTGTCAAGCTTTCCAATGGAGCTGAAGTAACCGCCTACATCCCTGGTGAAGGCCACAACCTGCAGGAGCACTCGATGGTCCTGGTTCGTGGCGGCCGTGTGAAAGACCTCCCCGGTGTCCGCTACAAAATTGTGCGTGGCGCTTTGGACACTCAGGCTGTTAAAAACCGCAAGCAGGCCCGTAGCCTCTACGGCGCGAAGATGGAGAAGAAGTAATGCCCCGTAAAGGTCCCGCTCCTAAACGTCCCGTTGTTGCTGACCCGGTTTATGGCTCGCCCGTTGTTTCTCAGCTGGTGAACAAGATCTTGGTTGCTGGTAAAAAAGGCCTAGCTGAGCGCATTGTTTATGGTGCACTTGAAGGCGTTGGCACCAAGAGCGGCCAGGACGCCGTCATGGTGTTGAAAAAGGCTCTGGATAACGTCCGCCCCACCCTCGAGGTTCGCTCTCGTCGTGTTGGTGGTTCGACCTACCAGGTGCCCGTTGAGGTCAAGCCTCACCGTGCCAACACTCTCGCTCTGCGTTGGCTGACAAGCTACGCGAAGGCTCGTCGTGAAAAGACGATGACTGACCGTTTGACCAACGAAATCTTGGATGCATCCAACGGCCTCGGTGCCGCTGTGAAGCGCCGTGAAGATACTCACAAAATGGCGGAGTCCAACAAGGCCTTCGCTCACTATCGCTGGTAGGAAAAAGGCAACCGCCTTTATCCACCTACTAAAACTCGGAGGAACACTGTGGCACAGGACGTGCTAACTGACCTGAAAAAGGTTCGCAACATCGGCATCATGGCCCACATCGATGCGGGAAAGACCACCACGACAGAGCGCATTCTGTTTTACACGGGTATTTCCCACAAAATCGGTGAGGTCCACGATGGTGCTGCCACGATGGACTGGATGGAGCAAGAGCAAGAGCGCGGCATCACCATTACCTCCGCAGCGACCACCTGTTTCTGGGATAACAACCAGATCAACATCATCGACACCCCAGGTCACGTGGACTTCACCGTTGAGGTGGAGCGCAGTCTGCGTGTACTCGATGGGGCAGTTGCAGTCTTTGACGGTAAAGAAGGTGTGGAGCCACAGTCGGAGACGGTGTGGCGTCAGGCTGATAAGTACAACGTGCCTCGCATTTGCTTCATCAACAAGATGGACAAACTAGGCGCCGACTTCTATTTCACCGTCGATACCATCATCAAGCGCCTCGGTGCTAAGCCACTCGTTATTCAATTACCGATTGGCTTCGAGCACACTTTCACCGGAGTTGTTGACCTGGTTGAAATGAAGGCCATGGTTTGGCCTGGTGACTCCAAAGGTGATGTGACCTTGGGCGCTGAATACGAAACTGTCGAGATCCCCGAGGAACTCAAGGCCAAGGCCGAGGAATACCGCGCCACCCTGATCGAGGGTGTTGCTGAAGCCAATGAGGAACTTCTGGAGAAGTTCTTGAACGGTGAAGAAATTTCTATTCCAGAAATCAAAGCCGGCATCCGTCAGCTGACCATTGCTGGTGCGGCCTACCCGGTTCTGTGTGGCTCGTCGTTCAAAAACCGCGGTGTTCAGCCCATGCTCGATGCCGTTGTTGATTACCTTCCTTCTCCACTGGATGTGCCCGCAATTGAAGGCCACGATGTGCGCGATGCGGAAAAGATTGTGTTGCGCAAGCCAGAATCTGGTGAGCCTTTTTCTGCCTTGGCATTCAAGGTCGCCGTCCACCCCTTCTTTGGTCGCCTTACCTACATTCGCGTGTATTCAGGAACCATCGATTCGGGTGCTCAGGTCATCAACTCCACTAAGGGCAAGAAGGAGCGCATCGGGAAGATCTTCCAGATGCACGCCAACAAGGAAAACCCGGTCGAGTCTGTCTCTGCCGGACACATCTATGCCGTTATTGGGTTGAAAGACACCACCACCGGGGACACCCTGTGTGACCCAACGAACCAGGTCGTTCTAGAGTCCATGACCTTCCCAGAGCCCGTCATCGAGGTCGCAATCGAGCCCAAGACCAAGGCTGACCAAGAGAAGCTTTCTTTGGCCATCCAGAGGCTTGCCGAAGAAGACCCGACTTTCCGCACCGAGCAGAACGTGGAAACTGGTCAGACCGTCATCAAGGGCATGGGTGAGCTTCACCTGGACATCCTGGTAGACCGGATGAAGCGTGAATTCAACGTGGAAGCTAACGTGGGTAAGCCCCAAGTTGCTTACCGCGAGACCATTCGTCGCAAGGTGGAGAAGATCGATTACACCCACAAGAAGCAGACTGGTGGATCCGGTCAGTTTGCCAAGGTGCAGATCAGTCTCGAGCCGCTCGAAATTACGGGCGAGACCATGTACGAATTTGATAACAAGGTCTCCGGTGGCCGTATTCCTCGTGAATACATCCCCTCCGTAGACGCTGGAATTCAGGACGCTATGCAGGTAGGCGTTCTGGCGGGCTACCCAACCGTGGGTGTCAAAGCGACACTCCTGGATGGGCAGTTCCACGACGTTGACTCTTCGGAGATGGCGTTCAAAATTGCTGGATCGATGGTCTTCAAGGAGGCCGCGAGAAAAGCAGACCCTGTTCTGCTCGAGCCGTTGATGGCTGTCGAGGTGCGGACCCCAGAAGAATATATGGGCGATGTCATCGGCGACTTGAACTCGAGGCGTGGGCAGATTCAGAGCATGGAGGATGCGACCGGCGTAAAAGTTGTTCGTGCACTCGTGCCGCTCTCGGAGATGTTCGGTTATGTTGGTGACTTGCGGTCGAAGACCTCAGGTCGCGCAATGTACTCGATGACTTTCGAGACGTACTCTGAAGTCCCGAAGGCTGTAGCCGACGAGATTATTCAGAAGGGCAAGGGCGACTAAGCCCAACCGAATAGGCTCGTAGGCCTAAACAAACAAGACAAGTACCCAACAATCTGGACCCGAAAGGTTCAGGTGAACAGTCCCGAGGAGGACCACAGTGGCGAAGGCCAAGTTCGAGCGGATCAAACCGCACGTTAACATCGGTACGATCGGTCACGTCGATCACGGCAAGACCACTCTTACCGCTGCTATTTCCAAGGTGCTCGCAGAGCGCAATCCATCAGCTGTCAACGTGATGCGTGACTTCGCATCTATTGACTCTGCTCCGGAAGAGCGTCAGCGCGGTATCACCATCAACATCTCCCACGTGGAGTATGAGACCCCCAAGCGCCACTACGCACACGTAGACGCTCCAGGCCACGCCGACTACATCAAGAACATGATCACCGGTGCCGCACAGATGGACGGTGCAATCCTCGTGGTTGCCGCCACTGACGGTCCGATGGCTCAGACCCGTGAGCACGTTCTGCTCGCCAAGCAGGTGGGTGTTCCTTACCTGCTCGTCGCGCTGAACAAGTCCGACATGGTCGATGACGAAGAAATCCTCGAGCTTGTTGAGGTTGAGGTCCGTGAGCTGCTTTCCGCCCAGGGCTTCGATGGCGACAACGCTCCTGTGATCCGTGTTTCCGCGCTGAAGGCACTCGAGGGTGACGCAGCATGGGGCGACAAGATCATGGAGCTCATGGAGGCAGTGGACGCAAGCGTTCCTGACCCTGTGCGCGACAAGGACAAGCCGTTCTTGATGCCCATTGAAGACGTCTTCACCATCACCGGTCGTGGCACTGTTGTCACCGGCCGTGCTGAGCGTGGCACGCTCTCTATCAACTCGGATGTCGAAATCGTGGGTATTCGTCCCACGCAGAAGACCACCGTTACGGGTATCGAGATGTTCCACAAGCAGCTCGATGAGGCATGGGCCGGCGAGAACTGTGGACTGCTTCTTCGCGGTACCAAGCGTGAAGATGTAGAGCGTGGCCAGGTTGTTGTTGCTCCTGGTTCCGTTACCCCTCACACCGAGTTCGAAGGAACCGCTTACATCCTCGGCAAAGACGAGGGTGGGCGTCACAACCCCTTCTACACGAACTACCGTCCCCAGTTCTACTTCCGCACCACGGACGTGACCGGCGTTATCTCGTTGCCTGAGGGCACCGAAATGGTCATGCCTGGTGACACCACTGACATGAAGGTGGACTTAATTCAGCCCATCGCCATGGAAGAGGGCCTCAGCTTCGCCATCCGTGAGGGTGGACGCACTGTGGGTGCCGGAACGGTAACTAAGGTTCTCAAGTAGTACTAGAAGTAACAAAGGGCCCGGGGAAACCCGGGCCCTTTGTCGTTGTGTCCCTCATTGCCGCGGAGTGGTTATTAGTCGCCTTCGTGCTTAGCGCGGCCCTCTAGGTTTCTCACACTTTTGACGAGGAAAGTGCTCGCAATCGCTAGGCCAGAGACGATGGCCGCACCGTAGAGAGCGTTTTGCACGCCGATCAGAAGCGCGACGGGGCCGGCTAGGAGGATCCCCAGTGGACCAAAAAGGAAGGAGCCTAAGGCATCATACGAGTTCACCCTCGACAAAGCCTCGGGGGGAACTTGAGTTTGAATTGTGGTCATCCAAAAGACGTAGAACAAGTCCAAACCGAGTCCGGCAAGGAAACCGCCTACGGCAACGAGGCCAAGGGGTAAGGGAATCGCGAAACTTATTAACCACACGGGAATGAATCCGGCGAAGATCATTGCAGTCCGCAGCGGATATTTCGGTCTTATCTTTCCCGCTAGCGCCACCCCCACGATCATTCCGAGAGCCATCGACGTCAACACGATCGACCAACTGGTTGGTCCATCAAATCGAGCCTCGGATTGAAGCGGCGCAAGAACGGCCCAGGCAGCTTCGAATCCCAGGTTGATAAAAGCCCACGCCACCACAACAGTGACGAGCCAAGGTCTCGAGGAAAATTCCCCCCACCCATCGCGAATGTCGCGGAAGATGGTGATTCTCTCGCTATCGTCTGCGGGTCGATCCTGAGGGATTTTCGCGAGCGGGAGAATCAGTAGTCCCGCAATGAGGAAGGTGAGCGCATCCACCACGATGGCCCATCCGATTCCCAGGTATGCCACAGTGATTCCGCCCACCGCCGTGCCAATCATAAATGCGACGTTGGAACCAAACCCGATAGTGGCATTGGCGGTCTGAAGATTTTTCGGAGGAACAATTACTGGCGTCATGCCGGCGAACGCCGGGTACCAGAGTCCATTGAGGAGGCCGGCAAACAACCCGACAACCACGAGGAAGGCCACCGTTGCATCTTCGGTAATAAAAGCGATTCCGATGGAGGCAATAAAAACACTTAACACAATGTCCGACCAGCCCATTACCCGGGCGCGCCCGTAACGGTCGGCAATCGCACCGCCGAAAATCAGCAACAGAAGGATAGGAAATGTGCGTGCCGCTGCGACCAGGCTCAGGGAGCCTGCGTCTGCACCGGGTATAGCAAGGACGCCGAATGCCAGAGCTACTGGTGAGATACCGTTCCCAAGATTTGAAACAGCCCGAGCAACGAATAGCGTGGGGAATTTAGGGATACGCCACAATTCGCCTACGGTATTCAACACAGCGACCTTTCCGGTACTATCATTTTGTTTCCTACAATGTAGTGGCGAATGGGGCTCAAAATGAGTGCAACGATTTCGTCTCCTCGACAACTTGCGTGGGCTCGTTTTCGGAGGGATTCGCTGGGTCGAGTTTCTCTTGGCGTGACGGTAGCGGTCTTCCTTCTTGCCCTCACTGCGCCACTGATCAACTCCCTAGTGGGTGTTGATCCTTATTTCTTCTACAAAGACTCACTCGACCCAGATACTGCTGGTTTGCCAGTGGGTATCGGTGGTATCAGTGCCGAACATCCGTTTGGGGTAGAGCCTGGTACGGGGCGCGACATTCTCGCCAGGTTGTTGTTAGGGATGAGGGTGTCTCTGTTTATTTCGACATCCGCAACCCTCATCACGATGACCATAGGTGTGGTTCTGGGCCTCATCGCAGGCTACTTTCGGGGCCGGGTGGACAAGGTAATTTCGACTTTTATTGACTTGATGCTGGCCTTTCCGATTCTCCTATTAATTCTCGCTCTCTCCAACGCTATGACCCAACGTTTGGTTTCACTGGGGGTGCCCCAAGGTAATCCAGCCCGGATTCTTTACATCATTTTGGTGCTGTCCTTGTTCGGTTGGCCGATTATCGCTCGGGTTATTCGCGGACAGGTGATGAGTTTGCGGGAAAAAGAATTTGTTGAAGCGAGTATCGCCATGGGGGCGGGACCGTTCAGAATTATGTTTACTCAGATACTCCCTAATCTCTGGGCCCCGATCATCATCTATGCCTCACTTACTCTTCCCTCATACATAGCGACCGAGGCCACACTCGCCTTTCTTGGCGTCGGTGTCTTGCCTCCTACACCGACCTGGGGTGCGATGCTCGCCGACAGCGTGAGTTACTTCAGGGTTGTTCCCAGTTACATGTTGTTTCCGGGGTTGACCCTCTTCGCGGTCGTACTCTCTTTCAACCTTTTAGGAGATGCCATCAGAGATGCCCTCGACCCCAAGGGGTCGAGATGACCGGACTCGAAATATCGTGTGATGTTTCGACGGAGACACTTGTCTCCACTAACCAATAAGAAAGGAGAGACATGAAAACCTCAACAGCTACAAAATTTGCAGCACTGTTGTCGACAAGTGTCCTTCTGTTGGCTGCTTGCTCTGGAGGCGGAGCAACCGATTCGGCCGAAAGCTCCGATTCGGGTGAGGCAGCGAGTGCTGGGGGTCCTCAGGCTGGAGGAACCCTTTACATCCTGACTCAAGCTGAACAAATCCTTCACCTTGATCCTCAGAGGAACTACACGGGAGCAGATATTGCTTTTGCTGGTGGACTGATGCACCGCACTTTGGTGACATTTGACGAGGCAGGCAACATCGTTCCCGACCTTGCGACCGATATAGGCAGAACCGATGACGGCGGCCAGACCTGGGAGTTCACTCTTCGTGACGGGATTACGTTCGAAGATGGCAGCCCTATCACCTGTGACGACGTCAAGTACGGCATGAGTCGTTCGTTTGCGCAGGATGTCATCACGGATGGCCCTGCCTTCCTCGTTGCTTACTTGGACGTGGAGAACTATGAAGGCCCCTACACCGGAGTCGGCCAGGACCAATACGACGACGCGTTTAAGTGTGTCGATGACAAGAACATGGTGATTCGCTTGAACACCCCTGTCATCGATTTCAATGGAGCGTTTACGTTGACGATCTCTACTCCAGTGCCAGCAGCATCGGATACCGGAGAGTTCTATGACGACCGTCCCGTGTCGAGTGGTCCTTACAAGATTGAGTCCTATGAAATCGGACGCGAACTCAAATTAGTTCGTAACGATAACTGGGATCCTGAATCGGACCCCATCCGTAACGCGTACCCGGACGAAATCATCATGCAGTTCTCGTTGGATCCGAAGATCATCGATGAACGACTGATTGCGAGTGAAGGCCCCGATGCGAATGCCATCGCATACTCAGTACAGCCCGAAAACCTTGACCGGATTTTCGCCGACGCTGACCTTAGTGAGCGTGCACTGAATGTCTTCGACCCCTACGTACGCTACGTCGCTGTGAACACGGCGAGTGTGCCCTGTGTAGAAATCCGCAAGGCTGTTTACTACGCACTTGACCGCGAGGCAATCCTTACGGCTGCCGGTGGACAGTACGCAGGTGAGACGGCCGATGGTGTAATCAAGCCCAACCTTCCCCTCGACTACCGAGCCGTCACCGGTTATGACGACTTGATGCCTGCTGGTAATGCGGCAGTCGCAGGAGAGTGGATGGATAAGGCGGCTACAACCTGCCCAGACGTTCACGCCCGGGCAACTGGTGCTGGTCTGAGCTTGGATTACGCATCCACCCCCACCTATGAAAAGTACGCTGCGGCGTGGGTTTCGTCCTTGGGGGCAAATGCTGGAATCACCATCATCCCGAACCCGATTGAGCCTGGTCAGTACTACGGTGTAGTGCTTGATCCTGGCTCACAGGGTGATCTCAACTTCGCTGGATGGGGACCAGACTGGCCCAACGCCTCAACCGTTGTGCCAGCGCTGTTTACCCCCGATGGTGGTTTTGATCTCTCTCGTGCCATCGAGGGCGACCCAGAAGCCTATGCCGAATTCGCCGGCATTGTGGCGGCTGGTAAGGGTGAAGTCGACCGAAACGCACAAGGTTCCTTGTGGGCTGATGGTAACCAGCTCGCCATGGATCGAGTGTGGGTCATCCCGACGCTATTCGGTAAGACCCAGCTCTTGCCGGGATCGAAAGTTGGCAACGCTTACTTCTGGGACGCATACGGCTGGTACAACCCAGCTGACTTGTACCTAGAACAGTAGGGTCAGTTCCGTGCTGGGGGGCATGCGTGAGTATGCCCCCCAGCATCATCCAAGGAGATTAGTGACGTGATTCGCTTTATTACTCGACGGTTGGCTGTCATGGTCGGTTTGTTGTTCTCGGTGACCATCATTACGTTTTTGCTTTTCAACGCGCTTCCCTCTGATCCCGCCGCCCTCACGTGTGGCAAATCGTGCACACCCGAGATCATTGAGAAGAACCGAGTACGCCTGGGTTACGACAAACCTATTGCTGAGCAGTACGCGTTATTTCTTAAGGGAATTGTGGCTGGCCGTGAATACGGCAGCGGTAGCGCCACTTTTGAGTGTGAAGCACCATGTTTGGGCTATAGCTTCCGCAAAGGCGAGGAAGTCACCACCCTCATTGTCCGTGCGCTCCCGGCAACTATTGCTCTGACAAGTGGAGCATTTGTGTTGTGGATTGTCGTGGGCCTGGGCGTGGGCATAATTTCCGCTTTGAAGAAGGGCAAATGGCAAGACCGACTAGGAATTAGTTTCGTGCTTGTGGGGACGAGTCTGCCCACGTTCTTTACGGGGCTGCTCCTTGTTTTTGCTTTTGTATTTTGGGTACCAATTTTTCCGACTCCTAGATATATAGAACTCGGCGAGGATCCGCTCTTCTGGTTCCTCACGATGCTGCTGCCTTGGGTGACTCTTGCGCTGTTGTATTCAGCCATTTATGCCCGATTGAGCCGAGATGGAATTCTCGAGACGATGAACGAGGATTACATCCGAACAGCTAGAGCTAAAGGTTTAGGTGAGGGCGTTGTTGTTCGTCGGCATGTACTGCGATCCGCGCTTACACCCATTGTGACGATTGCTGGAATCGACCTGGCCGGACTGCTTGGTGGTGCGATTGTCACCGAAGCGGTGTTCTCCATTCCTGGACTCGGGAGGCTGACGTTTTCAGCCGTTCACGAGTCCGACTTGCCGGTCCTGGCAGGGACCATTATGTTGACATCCTCGTTCATCATTGTCGCGAATACTTTGGTGGACATCGCCTATGCCCGACTCGATCCCAGAGTTGGCGTGCAATGACGCTTTTGAGTATCAACGATCTAACAGTCCGTTTTCCCCTAGAAGACGGGATTGTCCACGCGGTCAATGGTGTTTCCTACTCTATTGAGCCAGGCACCACCTTGGGATGTGTCGGCGAATCAGGCTCGGGGAAGTCCGTGACCGCGTTGTCTGTTCTTGGGCTTAACGGTGGCTCAAAGACCGAGATTTCTGGGTCGATCAGTTTTGAGGGCAAACCTATCGACTACGCCGATGGGAACGCATTGAGACAACTTCGTGGTGGACCTATTTCTATAATTTTCCAAGATCCACTCTCTTCCTTGCACCCCTTTTACACGGTGGGTAAACAGATCGCTGAGGCGTATCTGGTGCACCACAAGGGAGCCTCGAAAAAGGAAGCGCGCCAGCAAGCGATGGTAGCCCTTGAAGAGGTCGGTATCCCCGAGGCATCGCAACGAATTGACGATTACCCGCACCAATTTTCCGGTGGTATGCGTCAACGCATCATGATTGCGATGGCACTTATCAATAAGCCACGGTTGTTGATTGCTGATGAGCCCACCACAGCCCTAGATGTGACGGTTCAGGCCCAGATTCTCGATCTCCTCAAGCAAATTCAGCGCGATACAGGGATGGCGATCCTCCTCATTACGCACGATTTTGGCGTGGTCAAGGAAATGTGTGACGACGTTGTTGTGATGTATGGGGGACGGGTTGTGGAGTCTGCTCCTGCAGCCGAAATTTTTGCGCGCCCCCACCACCCCTACACCAGAGGGTTGCTTGACTCACTCGTTGCGAACGAGGACTTGGATGCACCCTTGAAACCCATTCCGGGTGCACCGCCATCCCCCAGCGAACGTTTTGAAGGGTGCAGTTTTGCGCCCCGATGCCAGTTCGCAAATAGTCAGGGAATGGCTTGCGGGTCCGTCCAGCCTGCGCTAGCCGAGTCAGGGCCACAGCACCACAGCGCTTGTTTTCTTCCCGTCAAGAATCGTGACGGCTTCTTAGCAAAGAGCGGGGCTGCGTGATGCTCGTACTTGAAAACATTGTCAAGCACTATTCGGAGACATCGACCTTTAGCAAAAATCGTGGTGCTGTCGTGCAAGCCGTGGATGGGGTTAGTCTTGAGCTCGCCGCTGGCGAGACTTTAGGAATAGTTGGCGAGTCAGGTTGCGGCAAGACAACCCTTGCGCGGGTGGCCGCTCGCCTCATCGAACCCACCAGGGGATCAATCCGTCTTGATGGCCAAGACATCACCACTCTTCGTGGCCGTGAGATGAGAGAGATCAGAAAAAAGATTCAAATCATCTTTCAAGATCCTTTCTCTAGCTTGAACCCGCGTAAGACTGTCTCAGAGATCGTTTCCGAGCCGATGATTGTCCAGGGCGTTGACCCTTCAGGGGGGATTGAATCGCGGGTTAAATATCTCTTAGATCGCGTGGGTCTGAATGCTGACCACCTGAAAAGGTATCCTCATGAATTTTCGGGAGGTCAGCGCCAGCGAATTGGGATTGCGCGCGCGCTAGCCCTCGATCCGAAGGTGATTGTCTGTGACGAGCCAGTTTCCGCCTTGGATGTCTCCATTCAGGCTCAGATAATCAACCTCCTTAAAGATTTACAGGAGGATTTAGGTTTTTCATATCTGTTTATCGCTCACGACTTGAACGTGATTCGTCATATTTCTCACAGGGTCGCGGTGATGTATTTGGGCAAGATTGTGGAGCTTGGCACGACGCGTGAGGTCTACAACAACCCCGCCCATCCTTATACAAAAGCTTTGATTAGCTCCGCGCCACACGTCACCGATAATGGGCTGGAAAGGATTGTCTTGACCGGAGACGTCCCCTCACCTATCAACCCTCCCTCGGGCTGCCGATTCCACACTCGGTGTTGGCTAGCTCAAGACAAATGCAGCATCGAGGAGCCACAGCTCATTGTGAGAACGTCCCACGAGTCGGCCTGTCACTTCCCGCAATAATATGGTCGATGCCAACAAGGCGACTGCCGGAAACGGTGTCCCTGCTAAGCCAGTGAAACGTGTCGGTTTGTCCGGGTTTTTCTATCAGCGCTCGAGTCTTCTCCTTGCCGTGCTGCTCACTGCAGTGTTTGGCGGCTACCTACTTTTTGTCTCGATTCCTCAAAGCGCCAGCTTCGCAGCGCCCGGTAGCGGCCCTCAGTCGCTGGGTACCTCAATCGGTTTTGATTCCAGCGACGTCCTCGCCTTTTTGGCCTCCCGCACGGAGGACATGATTCTTGGGTACATAGCCTCTAACCAGATTTGGGACACCCTCTTTGCCCTCATTTACGGTGTGATGTATGTGGTGTGGCTCTCGGTCTTGTTTAAACCTTTTGCTCAGAGGGTCGCTTGGCTCAACCTGCTGCCTTTTGGTCAAGTAATTTTTGACTGGCTTGAAAACTTTGCGTTGGCATCCTTGTCCAGCCAGTACCTTGCCGATGGTGTGGTTTCATCTTCTCTGGCGCAGCTAGCCTCGGTCTCGGCCATGATCAAGTGGGTTTTTTCTGGCGTGGTAACGCTCTCGATTGCGGTGGGGATTGTGGCGAGGGTTATCCGAGCAATCAAGAATCGAAAGCGTCCGTAAGTGGCAGCACCTTTTCTCGACGCTGAGGATTATCTGGCCCATCAGAGCACCGACCAGGCCAATGCGCTCAGAACCCTCATGGATGCCATTGGCGAGAGTTTCCCGGAGCTAGAAGTGACGCTTGCCTGGAATGTCCCACACTTCAGGCAGGGCAAAGATTACGTGGCGGGGCTGAGTGCTGCCAAAGACTGGGTTTCTTTTTCACCCTGGAGTAAGAAAGTAATGGGGGCTCTCAGGGACCGCCTGGCAGGTTACTCCACAACGGAGAATCTGATTCGTATCGGCTTAGACCACAGCATTGATACGGCCCTATTTATTGATCTCGTCGCGGCCCGCCTAGACGAAATCGCTTCCGATTCGGGTCTGTAGTGCGATTGAATTTTTGGCTTACCCAAGCCAGGGAAACCAAGCGACCTGCTCTTCTAGGCTTAAACCTAAGAACGCGTCGAATTCCTGCATAAATTCCTCGGGTGTTTGACCGTAGGTAGCCAAGAAGGCACCGGCCCAACCCAGTTCATGGAGTTGAGGGTAGAAGGTCTCCACTAGTGCGTTTGGGCCAGCTTTCTTGGCCAGTAGAGCGTGGGCCCAGGTTCCGCCCTCGTAGGCGTACTGGCTGCACTCGGAGCTGTAGTCAATCTCAGCGAGGCTGGGGCAGCGTAACTGGTAGTCCTGTGCATCAGAGAGCTTCCAGCTCATCTGCGTTGCAAAACCAGGCCACCCGGAGTCACCACCGGAGAAGGACGCAAGAGCGCCTGACTCGTGAGCTTGAACTAAACCAGTCTGCGCCATGTATTCAGCTCCACCTTCAACAAACCAGATGGGCCCCATCAGGTCGTCTGCGTCATCCCGGGAAACATTGGGTGGAAAGCTCCCATGCTGAAGCGCATGGAAGAACTCGTGAAGAATTCCGCGTTGGTCTTCCTCTGGTGCGGTGCCTAGGAGACCCTCGAAGCCCAAAGGAATCGAGGAGGTATAAGCATGAAAACCCCATTGGGAGTGCCCGTTGCGCCCCATGTTGCTCGAGGCTTGTTGGGAAGCTACTGCTTCCTGGCCAATTTCTAGATAAGACCTATACCCGTGGTCTCGGTTTGCAAGGGTGTCCTCTAAACAATCTGCCTTGTCAAAGTCGCCACGGTCATCCCGGCGCTGACAATATTCATCAGCGAGAGCTTCCATGGCGTCCTCATCGGTTCCAATCAGCCAGTATTCAATTGGTCCGGGGTTCCCCCAGAGATCGATGGCGACGTTCAGCCCCTCCTCTACCTGGTTAATGGTTTCCTGGCTGATATCGGAGGTGGCGAATACTTCGATGTTGAGCGTCTCTTTTTCCCACGTCGCGGGGGCACTATTAGAGGCACAAGCCGAAAGTCCGAGCATACTCGCGAGCGCGAGCGTCCGCAGGGTTTGATTGACGTTCATAGCCACTAGACAATCCTAGTAAGCAACGTGCTTCGTGCGCTCGCTGGTAACGTGGGCTCATGGAATCGAGGACCCGAGATGTGGGCCCCGACGTTCTTCGCGGATTCGCGCTCTGGGGAATCATCGTGGTCAATGTTGCCTATTTTTCCACGTCGGTCAATAACGGTGTTTCCGGCGAAACGATTGTCTCCTCTGGGGACGCTGTTGCGGCTTTTCTGGTTCAGGCCCTCGCTGCGGGTAAGTTCTATCTCTTGTTTTCGTTTGTTTTCGGGTATTCCTCGCACTATCTCTTGGCCAACAAGAGGACCGGGCGAACCCGGTGGGTTACTCGCTCCTTTGGTCTCATTGCCTTAGGGGTTGCCCACGCCGCCTTGTTCTTTATGGGCGACATCCTTTTCTTGTATGGAATCTTGGGCCTGGTGCTGATGGGTTTTTATGGAAGGGCTCGCGGGGTCATCGTGGGGTGGATTGGCTGGCTCTATGGCATTTTTGCTGCCCTGCTGACCAGTCTGGTGGTGCTGACCTGGGCGGGGGAGAAGGCGGGTCTCAGTCCCGGAGCCACCCCTATCCCGGCGCTCGAAGACATTGTGCGCGAGGGGACTTATCTTGAATCTATTCCGGCGCGGTTTGAGCTGTGGTATTCCGTGGCGATTGTTTTCATCCCTTTTCAAGGCGCGCTTACCCTGGTCGCCTTTCTGGTGGGCATTTTGGCCGCCCGCTCCGATTTCCTGGACGTTTCAGCGATGTCGCCTAAAACCCTCCGGCGTTTGCTGGGCTGGGGGTTAGGTCTGGGTCTGCCGCTCCAGCTGCTTACTGCCGGGCTGTGGTTATCCAATGAGCTCTCTGGCGGACGCACCGAGACCATCGCGCTGGCTACCTTCTTTGGATCCTTCCTCAGCGCACCACTGCTGAGTGCCGGATATTTAGGGCTCGTTGCGTGGGTACTGCGCACCAGGCCCCAGATCACGACCTGGTTGGGAAAGATGGGCCGGATGTCACTCACGGTGTATTTGTCTCAGTCGCTGGCCCTGAGTCTGATTTTTAGCGCCTGGGGTGGACGTCTTTATCAAGTGCTGCCCTATTGGGCAGGGGTGGTTATTGCCCTGGCGGTTACCAGCGCCCTCGCCCTGCTTGCAACACTCTGGTTATCCCGTTTTCGCCAAGGTCCCATGGAACGCGCCCTCACCTGGTTCTCCAGGCTTTTCGTAGATAAATAGGCTTAGCCCTCCCAGACACATTTCCGACACGCCCGGGTTGCGCTAAATGGCTGGCTATGGCAGAGTATGTGAGGTTCAATACGCTAGCCATTCGTGGCCGGCTCACTGCCAGGTAGTGCATAGGTTCGCGTCTCGCGAAAATATCTAGGCCGCGGGTAGCAGAACACAACGTGATCGACGGATCCGCTTCACATGTTTCGGCTTGTGAATGCAGGGAAGTGCCTAGCGGCATGTCGAAGTGTGTTGATAGAAGAACAGTGGTGTGTGTGACGTGGAGATAATCCTCTGCGTTGCCTTGAATGCGCAGAGCTAGCTCTGTGCGAGTAAGAGAAAGAGATAACCATGGCGGGACAAAAAATCCGCATTCGACTGAAGTCGTATGACCACGCTGGTCTCGATGTTTCAGCCAAGAAGATTGTTGACACGGTCACCCGTGCTGGTGCCACCGTTGTGGGTCCCGTTCCGCTTCCTACGGAAAAAGACGTGATTCCCGTTATCCGCTCTCCTCACAAGTACAAGGATTCTCGCGAGCACTTTGAGAAGCGCACCCACAAGCGTCTGATCGACATCATTGACCCCACGCCTAAAGCGGTGGACTCCTTGATGCGTTTGGATCTGCCTGCCGACGTCAACATCGAAATCAAGCTCTAAGGAAAAAACCATGTCAACAATGACTACAACGCGAGGTGTATTGGGCATCAAGCTCGGTATGACTCAGGTGTGGGATGACCAGAATCGTATGATTCCTGTCACCGTGGTTTCTGTCGCACCTAATGTCGTGACCCAGATCCGCACCGTAGAGGTCGATGGCTACGAAGCCATCCAAATCGCTTCGGGTGCCATTGACCCGCGCAAAGTTACCTCGCCGCTCAAAGGCCACTTCGAGAAGGCAGGCGTCACGCCTCGCCGTCACGTAACCGAGATTCGCACCTCTGACACCGCTAATTACCAGGTGGGTCAAGAACTCAATGCTGATGTGTTCGAAGCCGGTCAACTCGTTGACGTCATGGGCACCAGCAAGGGTAAAGGTTTCGCCGGTGTTATGAAGCGTCACAACTTCAAGGGTGTTTCTGCCTCTCACGGTTCGCACCGTAACCACCGCAAGCCAGGTTCAATTGGTGCCTCCTCGACCCCCTCACGTGTATTCAAAGGAATGCGCATGGCCGGTCGTATGGGTGGGGACCGCGTCACGGTAATGAACCTCAAGGTCCACTCCGTAGATCTCGAAAACGGCTACTTGCTGATCAAGGGCGCCGTTCCCGGCGCCAGGGGTCGTTTGGTGTTCGTTCGTAACGCCAGGAAGGGAGCATAGTCATGGCTACCACTGTTGATGTTCTCGATACAACGGGAAAGAAGTCCGGTTCTCGCGAGCTCCCCGCTGAAGTTTTTGACGTTGTCACCAACGTCCCACTGATGCACCAGGTCGTTGTGGCGCAGCTTGCTGCGGCTCGTCAGGGCACACACAAGACCAAGCGTCGTGGTGAAGTTTCCGGTGCAGGTCGTAAGCCGTTCAAGCAGAAGGGAACCGGTCGTGCCCGTCAGGGTTCGATCCGTGCTCCTCAGCACCGCGGTGGTGGAGTCGTTCACGGACCCGTGCCCCGCGATTATTCGCAGCGCACGCCCAAGAAAATGGTTCAGAAGGCTCTGCTTTCGGCACTGTCTGATCGCGCTCGCGCAGATCGTATTCACGTTGTCCAGAGCTTGGGCACCGAGAAGGCGCCATCAACCAAGATCGCAGCCAAGCTTGTCGCTCAGACTGCTCCTGGTGTGAATGTGTTGGTCGTAATCGGTCGCGAGGATGTCTTCGGGCAGAAGAGCGTTCGTAACTTGATCGGTATTCACGCGGTACACCCCGACCAGCTCAACGTCTATGACGTGTTGAACTCTGATGACATCATCTTCACCGCTGATGCTTTGGAAACTTTCATTGCCGACAAGTCGGCTTCTATGGCTAAGGGAGCTAAGTAATGAACGTCAACGCCGTTGCCTGGAACAAAGACCCCCGGGATGTCGTCATTCGCCCCATCGTGAGCGAAAAGAGCTACACCCTCATCGACCAGGGAAAATACACCTTCGAGGTAGACCCCCGTGCGACCAAGACCGAGATCAAACTCGCCATCGAGAAAATCTTCAACGTCAAAGTTGCCGGTGTGAACACTTTGAACAAGCAGGGCAAGACTCGTCGCACCAAGTTTGGTACCGGTAAGCGCAAAGACACCAAGCGCGCGATTGTCTCCCTGGTATCAGGATCCATCGACATCTTCACGGCTGTGGGATAGGTAAAGAGGAAAACAATGGCTATTCGCAAATACAAGCCCACGACGCCTGGTCGCCGTGGCTCGTCGGTTGCCGATTTCCAGGAAATCACCCGCAGCACGCCTGAGAAGTCACTTCTTCGTCCGCTGCCCAAAACTGGTGGTCGTAACAACTCTGGACGTATCACCACCCGTCATATTGGTGGAGGGCACAAGCGCCAGTACCGTCTCATCGACTTCCGTCGTCACGACAAAGACGGCGTTGACGCCAAGGTTGCTCACATCGAGTATGACCCCAACCGCACCTCACGCATCGCTTTGTTGCACTATGTGGATGGCACCAAGCGTTACATCTTGGCCCCCAGCAAACTAAGCCAAGGCGACATTGTCGAGACGGGTCCCGGTGCTGACATTAAGCCCGGTAACAGCCTGCCTTTGCGTAACATCCCTGTGGGAACGGTGATCCACGCAATTGAACTTCGTCCCGGTGGCGGTGCCAAGATGGCTCGTTCTGCTGGTGCCTCCGTTCGTCTGGTTGCTAAGGATGGCCCCAACGCCCAGTTGCGTTTGCCCTCTGGTGAAATCCGCAACGTGGATGTTCGCTGCCGAGCCACCATTGGTGAGGTCGGCAACGCCGAGCAGTCCAACATCAACTGGGGTAAAGCTGGCCGTATGCGCTGGAAGGGTGTTCGCCCAACTGTCCGTGGTGTTGCCATGAACCCTGTCGATCACCCCCACGGTGGTGGTGAGGGTAAGACTTCTGGTGGTCGTCACCCGGTGAGCCCTTGGGGCCAGGCCGAAGGCCGCACCCGTTCCAAGAAAAAGGCCAGCAACAGTCAGATTGTTCGTCGTCGCACCGCCGGCAAGAATCGTAAGTAGGAGAGTAAGACATGCCTCGTAGTCTGAAAAAGGGACCCTTTGTGGATGACCACCTCCTGCAAAAGGTGGTGCGTCAAAATGATGCCAAAACCAAGAACGTGATCAAGACTTGGTCTCGTCGCTCCATGATCGTGCCGGCCATGCTGGGCCACACCATCGCTGTTCACGATGGTCGTAAGCACATCCCCGTTTTTGTCACGGAAACCATGGTGGGTCACAAACTCGGTGAGTTTGCCCCCACCCGCACCTTCCGCGGCCACGTGAAAGATGACAAGAAAGGCCGTCGCCGCTAATCGCGGTGATGAGGAGGTAGAGACATGGTGGAATCCCTTGCGCGTGTGCGCAATATTCGCGTCACGCCCCGGAAAGCGCGTCGCGTTGTCGACCTGATTCGTGGCAAGCAGGCCCAGGAAGCTCTCGGCGTGCTGAAGTTTGCCCCCCAGTCGGCTAGTGAGCCCATTGCGAAGCTGGTTGCCTCGGCGATGGCTAACGCTCGCGTTACTGCTGACAAAGAAGGTGTGTTCTTGGACGACCAAGACCTCATTATCGCCCGCGCTTACGTAGATGAGGGACTCACCCTGAAGCGGTTTAGGCCGCGTGCGCAGGGTCGAGCATTCCGCATCAACAAGCGCACCAGTCACATCACGGTTGTGCTGGCAACGCCCGACGAGGCTTCGGTTAACCCGGGTCGCAAGAAGAAGAAGGGTGGCAAGTAACCATGGGTCAGAAAGTACATCCTTACGGATTCCGTCTGGGAATCACGACCGACCACGTGTCGCGTTGGTTCTCAGATTCGACAAAGAAAGGCCAGCGTTACGCTGACTTCGTCGCTGAAGATATCCGCATTCGTGAGTTCTTGAAGAAAGAACTCGATCGTGCCGGTATTGCCCGCATTGAGATCGAGCGCACGCGTGATCGCGTCCGTGTCGACATTCATTCGGCTCGCCCCGGCATCGTTATCGGTCGTCGTGGTGCAGAGGCTGAGCGCATTCGTGCTGACCTGGAAACGATGACCAGCAAGCAGATTCAACTCAACATTCTTGAGATCAAGAACCCCGAACTGGAAGCCCAACTTGTTGCCCAGGGTATTGCTGAGCAGCTGGCCGGTCGTGTGGCTTTCCGTCGCGCGATGCGTAAAGGCCTCCAGGGCGCTCAGCGTGCTGGAGCGAAGGGTGTTCGAATTCAGGTCTCCGGTCGTCTCGGTGGTGCAGAAATGAGCCGGTCCGAGTTCTACCGCGAAGGCCGCGTTCCCCTCCACACGCTACGTGCCAACATTGATTACGGCTTCTACGAGGCTCGTACCACTTTTGGTCGCATCGGTGTGAAGGTCTGGATTTACAAGGGCGATATCACTAACAAGGAACTCGCACGTGAGCAGGCTACACAGCGCTCGCAGCGTCCTGATCGTGCTGGCGCTCGTCGTGGACCGGCTGGCGCACCAGCCGCTGAGGCAGCACCCGTTGCTGCCCCCGTCGTTGCACAGGGAGCTGAGTAAGTATGTTGATTCCTCGCAAGGTTAAGTTCCGCAAGCAGCACCACCCCAAGCGTGGCGGTCACGCCACCGGTGGCACCACGGTGAGCTTCGGCGACTTCGGTATTCAGGCAACAACGAGCGCCTATGTGACCAACCGTCAGATTGAAGCTGCTCGTGTTGCGATGACTCGTCACATCAAGCGTGGTGGAAAGGTGTGGATTAACATCTACCCCGACCGCCCTTTGACCAAAAAGCCTGCTGAAACCCGCATGGGTAGTGGTAAAGGTTCGCCGGAGTGGTGGATTGCTAACGTCAAGCCCGGCCGCGTTCTCTTTGAGGTCGGGGGCGTGAGCGAAGAACTGGCTCGTGAAGCCATGACACGTGCGATTCACAAACTGCCGTTGAAAGCTCGCATCATCAAGCGTGAGGAGGGCATGTAATGGCTGTCGGATCAAAAGAACTTGCACCCGTTGAACTGGATACTTTTGAGGACGAGCGTCTCTTAGATGAGCTGCGTCGCGCCAAAGAGGAACTGTTCAACCTGCGTTTCCAGTCGGCCACCGGCCAGCTGGATAGCCACGGACGCCTACGTTCTGTCAAGCGCGATATCGCCCGTATTTACACGGTCATTCGCGAACGGGAATTGGGCATCCGAGCAGCACCTGCGCCCGTGGAAAAGGCAGCAAAGAAGACGTCAAAGAAGGCTGAGCAGGTAACTGAGCCTGAAACCACCGAGGAGAGTGCATAATGGCCGCCGATGTGATGAAGGGCCATGAGTCCTCTGAACGCGATGTGCGTGACAAGGATGCCCGTGGATACCGCAAGGTTCGTCGCGGACTGGTGACCAGCAACAAGATGGATAAGACCATTGTTGTCCAGGTCGAAAACCTCGTGAAGCACCCCCTCTATGGCAAGATTGTCCGCCGATCCTCCAAGGTGAAGGCGCACGATGAGGCCAACAGCGCAGGAATTGGTGACTTGGTATTGATTTCTGAGACTCGTCCATTGTCTGCAACCAAGCGGTGGCGTCTGGTCACCATTGTCGAGAAGGCGAAGTAACCCATGATTCAGCAAGAATCCCGAGTCAAAGTGGCCGATAACACCGGCGCCAAAGAACTTTTGGCTATCCGTGTGTTGGGTGGTTCCGGGCGCCGCTATGCGGGCATCGGAGACATCATTGTCGCCACTGTCAAAGACGCAATCCCCGGCGGTAACGTCAAAAAGGGTGAAGTTGTCAAAGCTGTCATCGTGCGCACGGTAAAAGAAACCCGTCGTCCCGATGGCTCGTATATCAAGTTTGATGAAAACGCTGCGGTGCTCATTAAGACCAAAGAGGGCGAACCTCGTGGAACCCGTATTTTTGGGCCCGTGGGACGCGAACTCCGCGACAAGCGCTTCATGAAGATCATCTCGTTGGCTCCGGAGGTTGTTTAACCATGGCAAAAATCAAAAAGGGTGACCTCGTAGAGGTTATTTCTGGTGCACGCGAGGACCGCGGCGGAGATCGCGGCAAGCAGGGGCGCGTTATTGAGGTTATTGGCGAGACCAACCGTGTCCTCGTTGAAGGCGTCAACTACGTGACCAAGCACATTCGCGTGGGTCAATCCCAGCGCGGTTCGAAGACCGGTGGTTTGGAAACTCACGAAGCCCCCATTCACATCTCTAACGTGGCCGTGGTGGACCCCAAGACCAAGAAGCCCACTCGTGTGGGGTCCAAGATCAAGACCGTTGAGAAAAACGGTGTGAAGAAGCAGGTGCGCGTGCGCATCGCCAAGAAATCAGGAGAAGAGCTCTAATGGCAGCAGCAACCGCCGAAGCTAAGACTTCTGGCGTCCCCCGTCTTAAGGCTCACTACCGCAAGGAAATCGTCCCTGCGCTAACCGAGCATTTTGGTTACACCAACCCTCACCAGGTTCCCGGCATCGTCAAGGTTGTCGTCAACACCGGTGTGGGCGACGCAGCTAAAGACTCCAAGGTCATGGATGGGGCCCTCAAGGACCTCACCCTGATTACCGGACAAAAGCCCGTTGTCAGCTTGGCTCGAGTTTCCATTGCGCAGTTCAAACTGCGTGAAGGGATGCCCATTGGTGCCCACGTGACACTTCGTGGCAACCGCGCATGGGAGTTTCTCGATCGTCTCGTGAACCTGGCTTTGCCTCGTATCCGTGACTTCCGTGGTTTGAGTGACCGTCAATTTGATGGAAACGGAAACTACACTTTTGGCATCACTGAGCAGTCGGTGTTCCATGAGATTGACCAAGACAACATCGATCGGGTTCGCGGTTTTGACATCACTTTGGTCACCACTGCGAAAACCGATGATGAAGGTCGCGCACTCCTGTCGGCGCTCGGCTTCCCGTTCGCGCAGGCCATCCAAACCGAGGCCTAAAGGCCCTAACTAGCGAGGTCGGCCCAGGTGCCCCTGGAGTCGAAACCGGCCAGAGAAAAGAGATACACCCATGACCATGACAGATCCGGTCGCAGACATGCTGACCAGACTGCGTAATGCGAACCAGGCACACCACGAACTTGTGTCCATGCCCGGTTCCAAACTAAAAACGCACATTGCTGAGATTTTGCAGCGCGAAGGTTATATCGGTAGCTGGAAGGTGGAGGCTGCCCGCGTGGGTACCTCACTTACCTTGGAGCTCAAATATGGCCCCAAGCGCGAGCGCTCGATTGTGGGCATTAAGCGCGTATCTAAGCCCGGCCTCCGGGTTTACGCGAAGTCCACCGAGATTCCTAAGGTTCACGGCGGATTGGGTGTCGCGATTTTGTCGACCTCCTCAGGTTTGTTGACCGACCGGGAAGCAACCAAGAAAGGCGTGGGTGGGGAAGTCCTCGCCTACGTGTGGTGATCTGACATGTCACGTATTGGTCGCATGCCCATTGATGTTCCCACCGGAGTCACCGTCACTATTGACGGCCAGTTAGTTGCTGTCAAAGGCCCCAAGGGTGAGCTTTCGCTCACCGTGAAGGAGCCTATTGAGGCAAACATGGTCGAAAACCAGGTGATTGTTACCCGCCCGGATGATGAGCGCGCGTCGCGTTCGTTGCACGGGTTGACCAGGACCCTGATCAACAACCAGATTCTGGGTGTGACGGAGGGCTTCCAGAAATCACTCGAAGTGGTGGGAACGGGTTACCGTCTGGTCGCCAAGGGCCAGGGTATTGAGCTGTCGTTGGGGTATTCACACTCCATCACCGTTGAGCCACCTGCTGGCATTACCCTGACCGTTCTGGGTAACGACAAACTCACTGTTAGCGGCATTGATAAGCAAGCCGTTGGTGAGGTTGCCGCCAACATTCGTAAACTGCGCAAGCCTGAGCCTTATAAGGGCAAGGGTGTGCGTTATGCCGGCGAGAACGTCCGCCGCAAGGCCGGAAAGAGTGGTAAGTAATCATGGCTTTTGTTAGAGGTAAGAGTCGTTCCGCGGCGAGAGATCGTCGTCACACCAGACTTCGCAAGAAGGTTGTGGGCACCGAGGCTATGCCTCGCATGGTCGTCACTCGATCAGCTCGCCACATCGTTGTTCAGGTTGTTAACGACGCCTTGGGTCACACCCTGGTGTCGGCTTCCACAATGGAACCAGACATGCGTTCCTTTGCTGGGGATAAGACAGCGAAGGCAAAAAAGGTTGGCCAGATGGTTGCTGAGCGCGCCCAGAAGGCCGGGATTTCCAAGGTCGTTTTTGACCGCGGTGGAAACCGTTACGCCGGACGAGTTGCTGCGATTGCCGATGCCGCACGAGAGAGTGGATTGAAACTGTGAGTGAAGAAGTTAAAGACGAGACCCCCGTGGTCGACGCTGGCGCCCCCGCCGCAGAGGTGGACCTCACCAACGAGCCTCGTGAGGCTCGTCGTGGTAGTCGTGAACGCAACCCCAACGCTCGTGAGCGTGGAGTGCGCGATAACGACAAGAGCCAGTTCCTCGAGCGCGTGGTCACCATCAACCGTGTTTCCAAGGTGGTCAAGGGTGGTCGTCGCTTCAGCTTCACCGCTCTGGTCGTTGTAGGAGACGGTAACGGCATGGTCGGCGTTGGATACGGCAAAGCCCGTGAAGTTCCTACTGCTATTTCAAAAGGTGTCGAGGACGCTAAGAAGAACTTCTTCAAGGTGCCCCGCGTTGCGCAGACGATTCCCCACCCCGTCCAGGGTGAGGCCGCTGCCGGTGTGGTGCTCTTGCGTCCGGCAACGCCGGGTACCGGTGTTATCGCCGGTGGTCCGGTTCGTGCCGTCCTGGAGTGTGCCGGTATTCACGATGTCTTGAGCAAGTCGTTGGGTTCCTCCAACACGCTCAACATTGTTCATGCCACAGTTGCCGCACTGAAGATGCTCGAAGAGCCCCGCAGCGTTGCTGCAAGGCGCAACATCGAGTTCGAAGATATGGCGCCCGCTCACCTCATCCGTGCCGAGGCAGACGCCCTGGCAGCAGCAAAGACAGGTGCCTAATGGCCAAAATGCTCAAAGTGACGCAAATCAAGTCACTGATTAGCGAAAAACCCAACCAGCGCGAAACCATTCGCAGCTTGGGTCTCAAAAGAATCGGCGACTCCGTCGTCCGTGAAGATACGTCCGCCAACCGCGGGTATGTGCGCACCGTCGCACACCTGGTGAAGGTCGAGGAGATTGACTAATGGCTGAAGAAAAAAAGCCAGCTGCCAAGAAGCCGGTAGCAAAGACAGATGCTGCAGCAAAAGCGCCTGCAGCTAAGAAGCCAGCAGCGAAAGCTGCTGCACCTAAAGCTCCCGCAGCGAAAGCTCCTGTTGCGAAAGCTGCTGCGCCTAAAGCTGCCACAGCTAAGCCAGCAGTGAAGGCTCCCGCGAAGGCTGCAGCTAAACCTGCCGCTAGCGCGAAGCCAGCTGCAGCTAAAGCTGCTCCTGCGACCGAGAAGAAGGAAGCTACTGCAACTAAGCCCGCAGCAGCGAAGCCTGCCGCCAAAAAGCCAGCTGCCAAGAAAGAAACGGAAGCACGTGCTTCGGTAGTGAAGCTTCACCACCTGCGTCCTGCTCCTGGATCCAAGAAAGCCAAAACCCGTGTGGGTCGTGGTGAGGGTTCAAAGGGTAAGACGGCCGGTCGTGGTACCAAGGGAACTAAGGCTCGCTATCAGGTGCGCCCCGGTTTCCAGGGTGGCCAGCTGACTTCCGTCATGCGCACTCCGAAACTTCGTGGATTCAAAAACCCTTTCCGGGTCGAATACCAGGTTGTTAACGTGGGACGCCTTGGCGAGTTGTACCCCAAGGGTGGCGATGTCACGATCAGTGACCTGGTTGCTAAGGGTGCTGTGCGCAAGAACCAGAAAGTCAAGGTTTTGGGTGAAGGTGACGTGAATGTTGCTCTGACCATAACCGTGGACAAGGTTTCCCAGCAGGCCATTGACAAGATTGTCAAAGCCGGCGGCGCCATCAAAGAGTAGCTTTAGCGGTTTCGTCAGCACAGCTAACTTTTTGACTCACCAGTCATAACGGTAAGCTCGAGACCACGTGCCCCCGGGCACCTGGCAGGAGGATGATGTGTTCAGCGCCTTAGGAAGAATTTTCCGCACTCCGGATTTGCGACGAAAAATTGGGTTCACTCTTTTTATCGTGGGTATATTCCGCTTGGGCGGGTTTATTCCGGCACCGTTTGTGGATTACCAAAACGTCCAACAGTGTCTCGCCGGAACGGGCAACACTGCTGGATTGTATGAACTAATCAACCTTTTCAGCGGTGGCGCACTGTTGCAGCTGTCCGTTTTCGCTTTGGGCATCATGCCCTACATCACGGCATCGATTATTACTCAGCTGCTCCGCGTCGTGATCCCGCACTTTGAGGCTCTCCACAAAGAGGGTCAATCTGGCCAGGGCAAGTTGACGCAGTACACGCGTTACCTGACTATCGGCTTAGCACTCTTGCAGTCCACCACCTTGATTACGGTGGCTCGAAGTGGCGCCCTGTTTGGCAGCTCCGGTGTTCCAGTCTGTAACCAACTCCTTTCCAATGACGCGTGGTACGCGATCATGTTGATGGTTATCACCATGACAGCCGGCACAGGCCTGATTATGTGGCTAGGTGAAATGATCACCGAGCGCGGTGTGGGCAACGGAATGTCGCTGATGATTTTTGTTTCGATCGCCGCCACTTTCCCTTCCTCGCTCTGGGCCATCGCAAAGACCGAAGGCATCGACATCTTCGTTGTCGTGCTGGCTGTGGGACTGGTCATTATGGGGCTGGTTGTCTTTGTTGAGCAGTCACAACGACGTGTTCCGGTGCAGTACGCCAAGCGCATGGTGGGTAGGCGAACCTATGGTGGCACCAACACCTATATTCCGATCAAGGTAAACATGGCCGGTGTTATTCCGGTTATTTTCGCCTCGTCGTTGCTGTATTTGCCAGCCCTGTTTGCACAGTTCAACCAGCCAGGCTCGGGCGGAACCACCCCGGAATGGGTTGTGTGGATTCAAAACAACCTGACTTCGGGTGATAACCCCTTGTATATGGTTGCCTACTTCATGCTGATTGTTGGCTTCACTTATTTCTATGTGGCCATTATCTTCAACCCTGAAGAAGTTGCCGACAACATGAAGCGCTACGGCGGATTTATTCCAGGAATTCGTGCCGGTCGTCCTACCGCAGAGTACCTGGACTACGTGTTGACCAGGATTACGCTGCCGGGTTCTCTGTATTTGGGTCTTGTGGCGTTGATTCCGCTCATTGCTCTGGCGACAGTGAATGCCAACCAGAACTTCCCCTTCGGTGGCGCCAGCATTTTGATCATCGTCGGCGTGGGTCTTGATACCGTCAAGCAGATTGATTCGCAGCTGCAACAACGTCACTACGAGGGACTGCTTAAGTGAGCCCCGCGGGTCCTCGCTTACTCCTGATCGGCCCCCCTGGAGCAGGAAAAGGTACTCAGGCTCAGCAGCTCTCCCAAGCTTTTGGCGTTCCGGCTATTTCCACGGGAGATATCTTCCGCCACAACGTGGCGCAGGAGACGCCCTTGGGCCTTCAAGCAAAAACTTTTATGGACGCTGGAGACAATGTTCCTGACTCGCTGACCAATGACCTCATCACCGACCGGTTGGAAGAATCCGATGCGGCGAACGGGTTTTTGCTCGATGGCTACCCACGCACCACAGATCAGGTGCGCCACCTAGATGATTTCCTAGCCGGGCACAACACCGCCATGGACGCAGTGGTGCAGCTAGTGGCTGATCCTGATGTGGTGGTGTCGCGGCTTCGTAAGCGAGCTACCGAGCAGGGTCGCAGCGATGACGACGAATCTGTCGTGCGCCATCGCCTGGAGGTGTACCAAGACCAGACAGCCCCGCTGATTGATCTTTATACCCAGCGCGGACTGGTGGTCGCTATCGATGGAATTGGTGACATTAGTGAGGTCACCCAGCGCATCATGAGCGCGTTGGCCTCGGTAGGCGTCACCGCCTGATTTTTTCATATTCTGGACTTGTGTAAGCAAGGATGCGGGTCTAGGATTGTTCATTGGTGTAAAAAACGTCTCCGGACCTTATTTTACCCAGACCGCATGACCAGTGCGATTACTCGTTACAACAAGATATGAGGCTATGGCCAACAAAGACGGCGTCATCGAAATCGAAGGTGCAGTAGTCGAAGCCCTTCCCAATGCGATGTTCCGCGTGGAGTTGACCAACGGTCACAAGGTTCTTGCCCACATCTCGGGGAAAATGCGTCAGCATTACATCCGAATTTTGCCGGAAGACAAAGTCATTGTGGAACTAAGTCCTTACGACCTGACACGTGGCCGCATTGTCTACCGTTACAAGTAAGCACTGGATAAGGAACGGCCCGAGGAACCACTTGGGCACGAGGCCAGCGATGGATAAGGAAAAGATATGAAGGTTAGCGCCAGTGTTAAGCCCATGTGCGAAAAGTGCAAAGTCATTCGTCGTCATGGCAATGTCATGGTGATTTGCGAAAATCCCCGTCACAAACAGCGTCAGGGCTAATCACTCCACAGATTAACGGCAGTGTCACGAACCCGCATTAGTGGGGGACTCCTCGGGGAAAGGCCCGGGCACCGACGCTGTCCCACACCTTTCAGTGCACCAGGAGAAAAAAATGGCACGTCTTGCCGGAGTCGATATTCCTCGCGAAAAGCGGGTTGAAATCGCCCTGACTTATATTTACGGAGTGGGTCGCACCCGTTCCAAGCAGACGTTGGAAGTGACGGGCATTGACCCCAACACTCGCGTCAAGGATCTCACCGATGACCAGCTGTTGAAGCTGCGTGAGCACATCGAGACTGTCTACAAGGTGGAGGGTGACCTTCGTCGTGAAGTGACGGCAGATATTCGACGCAAGGTCGAAATCGGCAGTTACCAAGGTATTCGCCACCGTCGCGGCCTGCCCGTAAGAGGTCAGCGAACCAAGACCAACGCGCGAACGCGTAAGGGCCCCAAGCGCACTGTCGCCGGTAGGAAGAAGGCCGTTTAGGCCTCCGTTTTGGTAAACAACCTCACAATCTGAAAGTCACGGAGAAAAAATCATGGCAGCACCCAAAGCCGCCGCGCGTAAGCCGCGGAGGAAGACCAAGAAGAACATTGCTGTAGGTCAGGCTCACATCAAGTCGACCTTCAACAACACGATCGTGTCCATCACGGACCCCACCGGCGCGGTAATCGCCTGGGCGTCTTCCGGTGGAGTGGGCTTTAAGGGCTCGCGTAAGTCGACCCCCTTCGCCGCACAGATGGCTGCTGAATCAGCGGCTCGTCAGGCTCAAGAGCACGGCATGAAGAAGGTTGAAGTTTTCGTCAAAGGACCGGGTTCCGGTCGTGAGACTGCGATTCGTTCACTCCAGGCCACTGGCCTGGAGGTGGGCTCGATTACCGATGTGACCCCACAGGCTCACAACGGTTGCCGTCCGCCCAAGCGCCGTCGCGTGTAGTGAGGTCGTTGAGTTTTCCCAGCTGGGTATTCTCAACAGCCTCCAACCCCTTATAACCCCATAGTTCGCCGCGGTTCACCCCGCATCCTCAACCAAGTGTCATATAGCGGACACTTAGCCGAAAGGAAACACCACAGTGCTCATTGCACAGCGCCCCACCCTCACAGAAGAATCCCTGTCCGAACACCGCTCAGCTTTTATTATTGAGCCTCTAGAGCCAGGTTTTGGCTACACGCTGGGTAACTCCATGCGTCGCACGCTGCTGTCGTCCATTCCGGGTGCAGCGGTCACCAGCATTCGTCTCGACGGCGTCCTTCACGAGTTCTCGACTGTTGAGGGCGTAAAAGAAGACGTTACCGAGATCATCTTGAACCTCAAGAAGCTTGTTGTCTCCAGCGAGCACGACGAGCCCATCTCAGCTTTCCTGCGCAAGACCGGAGGTGGCGCTGTCAGCGCTGCTGACATCCAGGCGCCAGCCGGTGTTGAGATTCACAACCCTGAACTCCACATTGCCACCTTGAATGACAAGGCCAATTTTGAGCTGGAGCTCACCATTGAGCGCGGCCGTGGTTATGTTTCCTCGGTGCAAAACCGCAACGAATACGCTGAAGCTGGTCAGGTCCCGATCGACTCGATCTACTCACCCGTATTGAAGGTCACCTACCGCGTCGAGGCAACTCGTGCCGGTGAGCGTACCGACTTCGACCGTTTGGTTGTTGATGTCGAAACCAAGCCTTCGATGACCCCCCGCGACGCTGTCGCGTCCGCCGGTCGTACCCTGGTGGAGCTCTTCGGTTTGGCCAGAGACCTCAACACCGAAGCTGAAGGTATTGAGATTGGCCCCGCCCCCGTTGAGGCAGTTCTCTCGACGGAAATGGCGATGACCATTGAAAGCCTTGACCTCACGGTGCGCAGCTACAACTGCCTCAAGCGTGAGGGTATCAACACGGTGAGCGAACTGATTGCTTTGTCTGAGCACCAGTTGGTTAACATCCGCAACTTCGGTCAGAAGTCAGTGGATGAGGTCAAGGACAAGCTGACAGAAATGGGCTTGTCGCTCAAGGACCCGATGCCCGGATTCGAAGGTTCTGGCTTTTACAGCGGACTAGAGACCGAAGAAGAAAACTAATTACGGTGGGGAATCCCCACCGCCTTGCACTGATTCACGGAAGAGAACACAACAATGCCAAAGCCCACTAAGGGACCCCGCCTCGGTGGCGGACCCGCACACGAGCGCCTCATGCTGGCGAACTTGGCGACCGCGCTGTTTACGCACGGCCGTATCCAGACGACTGAGACCAGGGCCAAGCGCTTGCGCCCCCTGGCTGAGCGTCTGGTGACCTTCGCCAAGCGCGGTGATTTGCATGCTCGTCGTCGCGTGATGACGATCATTCGTGACAAGTCGGCTGTGCACAAGTTGTTCATGGAGATTGCTCCTCAGGTCGATAAGCGTGAAGGCGGTTACACCCGCATCGTCAAGACTGGCTTCCGCAAGGGCGACAACGCATCGATGGCCATCATTGAACTCGTTTTGGAACCTGTGAACCCCAAGCCGAAGACTAAGAAGGCCAAGGTTGAAGAACCCAAGGCTGCTCCTGTTGTGACAGAGGCCATCGAGGAAACTCCCGTGGTTGATGCCACGGAGGCCATCGAAGAGACCACTGAAAGCGTGGAGACTCCCGTAGAGGAAGTCGCTGCAGAGGAAATGGTTGCAGAAGGTGCGCCTGCTGAGGAAGCTCCCGCAGAAGAAGCGGTAGTAGAAGAAGCTGCGCCTGCTGAGGAAGTAGCCACTGAAGTTGCCGCTGCCGAGGAAGAAACTAAGTAGCTTTTTCCCACTGTGACGGCCGAATTTTCGTTGCCACAGCAATGTTGTGAAGGCTACTGACTGGGCGATTTGCTCCAGGAGTCGTGATCGAGCCAACCCGGCTCTACACTGGCTCGTGTGAGCACCAGGCTTCGAATCGACTGCGGATATGAGGGAACCCAATTTTTTGGGTGGGGAATCCAACCCTCACATCCCAGTGTTCAAGCTTCCCTAGAAATAGCGCTCGGGATTGTCCTGCGCCTTGATAAAAAATCCTTCCAGACAGTTGTTGCGGGCAGGACGGATGCGGGTGTTCATGCTCTCGCTCAGGTCTTTCATGTTGATCTGCCTGAAGATTTTCACCTCAGCGAGGCTGCACTGCGAGCGCTGCCTAGGCGGCTGCAGGGGGCATTGGGCACCGATGCCATATCGGTTCACCATGTGGCACTGGCCCCACCAGGGTTCGATGCGCGGTTTTCGGCGCTGTCTCGAACCTATGAATACAGAATTGCCGACCTGGCGGCTCGGAAAAATCCGCTCCATCGCAAGTTTTCGGTTGTCAGTCCCTATCGCCTCGACGAGCAGCGCATGAGTGAGCTGGGTGTTGCCCTGTTGGGCTTACACGACTGGGCTGCTTTTTGTCGACCTCGGGTAGCAGCGACCACGATTCGAAAGCTGCAGAGTTTCTCGTGGATCAGGAACGCGGAAGGTGTCCTGGTCGCCACAGTCAAAGCTGATGCTTTTTGTCGCTCCATGGTCCGATCTCTTGTGGGCTCCGCTGTTGCGGTGGGGAGAGGCAAAATCACCGTTGACGATGTGGCGCGGGTGCGTGAGCAGAAAGCTCGGGTAAGTCAATGGCCGGTGATGCCTGCCAAAGGTCTCACCCTTGTTTCGATCGAGTATCCACCCGAGGCCGAAATGGCTCAGCAAGCACTCGATACCAGAGCCCGGCGCACACTAACCTCGGATTGACCGGGGGGTTCTGGTGCCCTAGGATATGAAGTTGGTGCCAGTCGCCGACTGAGTACCAGGTTGAGCCCTCCACCGGGGCGTTCTTATTCAGAACACCCACCGGAGCGGGATTCACGAACAACTCGAACCGCAAAGGAATGTCGCATGACGCGCACCTTTTCTCCCAAGCCCGCTGATGTTCAGCGCGAGTGGCTGGTGATTGACGCTACTGATGTGGTGTTGGGTCGCCTCGCTACCCACGCCGCTGTGTTACTGCGTGGCAAGCACAAGCCCACTTTCGCGCCGCACATGGACATGGGCGACCACGTCATTGTGCTCAACGCCGAGAAGGTTGTTCTCACCGGCGCCAAATTGACGCAAAAGATGGCTTACCGCCACTCTGGGTATCCAGGTGGGCTCACCGCGACCAGCTATGCAGACCTGATGGAAAACAACCCGGTTCGTGCCGTGGAAAAAGCCATTCGAGGGATGCTGCCCAAGAACACTCTGGGTCGCGAGCAAATGGCGAAACTCAAAGTGTATGCCGGTGGCGAGCACCCCCATCAGGCTCAACAGCCCAAGCCCTATTCTCTCGACCAGATCGCGCAGTAGCGCTGGATAAAGGACAAAATTAACGTGGCTAAGACAGAAGAAACCGCAGACCTGAGCGTCGCGGAAGAAACCCCCCAGACGTACAGCACGGAAACTCCCGCTTCGGAAGCTGTTGCCGAGAAGAAGCCTCGCGCCCCACTCAGTGTTGGTGGCCAGGCTGTGGGTCGTCGCAAGCAGGCAATCGCACGCGTGCGTTTGACTCCTGGTAGTGGCTCCTACGCGGTCAACGGTCGCACGCTGGAACAGTATTTCCCCAACAGACTGCACCAGCAGCTGATCAATGACCCCTTCACGGTATTAGACCTTGCCGGCAGCTATGACGTCATTGCTCGCATCACCGGTGGTGGACCTTCCGGTCAGGCTGGCGCTTTGCGTTTGGGGATTGCTCGTGCCCTGAATCAGATCGATGAAGAGAACAACCGCGCTTCACTCAAAAAGGCCGGATTCCTGACACGGGATTCCCGCGTGAAAGAGCGTAAGAAGGCTGGTCTCAAGAAGGCTCGCAAGGCTCCTCAGTATTCGAAGCGTTAAACGCTTCGAGGCGGATGGATCCGATGGGTCGCCTTTTTGGTACAGATGGGGTCCGGGGGTTAGCCAATGGCGAGCTCACGGCCGATATGGTCGTGCGGTTGTGTCAAAGTGCTGCCCTCGTACTCACTAAAGGGCGCCATGCTGATGAGCTCCAAGCCTTGGGGCGGCGGCCTAAAGCGGTCATCGCCCGCGACCCTCGTGTGTCAGGGGAGTTTCTCTCTTCTGCGGTCTCAGCGGGTCTGGCAAGTTCCGGGATTGATGTCTGGGACGCGGGAGTAGTCCCCACCCCAGCCAACGCATTCTTGGTCCGAGAAGGCCACTTTGATTTCGGCGTGATGGTCTCGGCTTCGCATAATCCAGCCCCTGATAACGGGATTAAGTTCTTCTCCTACGGTGGCACGAAGTTGCCGGATGAGGTCGAAGATCGCATCGAGGCCGCCATGAGTGAGCCACCTCTAGCGCCATTAGGCGCTGATGTGGGGCGCATTATTCGGTTTGCTGATGCAGAAGATCGCTATGCCGAGCATCTGCTAGCCACTCTGGATCGCGATCTCACTGGTTTGCACGTGGTACTGGATTGCGCCCATGGGGCAGCCTCCACACTTTCACCCCGTGTTTTCCGCGAAGCAGGGGCCAGGGTGACCGTCATTGGTGACCAGCCCGATGGGCTCAACATTAATGATGGCTACGGCTCGACCTATCTGGAGCGGTTGCAAGAAGCCGTGCTCACAAACGGTGCTGACTTTGGTGTTGCCCACGATGGCGATGCGGATCGAGCACTGGCGGTCGATCACACGGGTCAGATTCTCGATGGCGATGTCATCATGGCCATTTTGGCGGTGTCGATGAAGCAAGCGGGCACGCTCGCCAACAACACCCTTGTCGCCACCGTGATGTCCAATCTGGGACTGCGCCTTGCGATGAAGGAGCACGGAATCACGTTGCTCGAAACGGCGGTGGGCGATCGCTACGTTTTGGAGCAACTCGCTTCGAGTGGATCAAGCCTGGGTGGCGAGCAGTCGGGCCACCTTATTTTGACCGATCACTCCACCACTGGTGACGGGATTTTGACCGGGTTGCACTTGGCTCGTGAAATTAAGCGAACAGGTAAAACTTTGGCGCAGTTGGCCCAAATCATGTCGGTCTATCCTCAGGTTTTACTGAACGTATCTGGCGTAGATCGCAAACGTCTCGCTAAGAATGACACTGTCGCCGCCGCCGTCTTGGCAGCTGAGCAGGAACTAGGCGAACAAGGTCGCGTGCTCTTGCGTCCCTCGGGGACTGAAGCCCTGATTCGGGTGATGGTGGAGGCAGTCGATATTGATACTGCAGAACGGATCGCAGCGGATTTGGCGGCGGTAGTAACACGCGAGCTCGCGCAGGCCTAAATCTTTCGCAGCAGTACTTTCTGAATGCGGTGGTCTGCCTCTTTTCGCAAAATCAGCGACGCTCGGGGTCTGGTGGGGAGAATGTTGTGGACCAGGTTGGGCTCGTTGATTTCCGTCCAAATTCGCCTGGCTTCTTGCCGCGCCTGCACTTCACCCAATTGCGCATAGCGATGGAAATGGCTTCTGGGGTCGCTAAAGGCACCTTTTTGAAGAGCGATGAAGCGTTCTTCATACCATTTAGCGATATCGCTGGTGCGAGCATCAACAAAAATGCCAAAATCAAAGAGGTCACTCACTGCCAGCGCAGAGGAAGTAGCCGGCGGCGCTAACACGTTGAGGCCCTCGATGATGACAATGTCAGCACCGGCAACCTCCTGGGTTTGCCCGGGCACGCGGTCATAGAGCAGGTGGGAATACACCGGGGCGCTCACTGGTGAAACTCCACTTTTGATCTGGGACACAAATCGCAAAAGAGCGCGTGTGTCATAGCTTTCGGGGAATCCTTTGCGATCCACGGTGCCGCGCTTTTCTAGCTCCGCTAGGGGTAAAAGAAAACCATCAGTGGCCACCAACGCCACCGAGGGGGTTGCGGGATTCCTGGAGAGCAGTTCTGCCAATACCCGAGACGTTGTTGATTTGCCCACGGCAACACTGCCGGCCACGCCAATGATGAAAGGCGTATGGGATACGTCATCGCCTAAAAACTCTCGGGTGAGATAGTGCAGGTGTCTTGCGCCTTCGACATAGAGTGCCAGCAACATCGCTAAGGGCTGGTAGACCTGCAACACTTCATCGCCATCGAGCATGTCTCCCACCGAGCGAACCCGCGCAAGGTCATCCTCAGAGAGGGGCAGTGGGGACCTCGGAGCCAAATTAGACCAGCTTGCCCGGTCATATTCGAGAAAAGGGCTACCGTTGTCGCTTCCAGCGGAGGGCAGAGCCATAACCACCAGGGTAGTGGCCGAGAGAGCCCACTCGGCACGGCTTTGTGCCCTCGTGGCCACCGCGCAGCAAGGGAGCATCACCTAGGCTAGAGGCCATGTGCGGAATTGTCGGATATGTGGGCCAACGCTCCACCGCCCAGGTGGTCTTAGGCGGTCTAGCGCGTCTGGAATATCGCGGGTATGACTCGGCTGGTATCGCGATTATTACCCCTGGGAATGCACTTGTGTCCCATAAACGCGCCGGCAAGCTCAGCGTCTTGCGAGATGATCTGGCCACAAACCCTCTGCTGGATGGCACCACTGGCATTGGCCACACCCGGTGGGCAACCCATGGTCCGCCCACTGACAACAACGCCCACCCGCACTTAGGCGATGAGGGAAAGCTGGCGTTGATTCATAACGGGATCATCGAAAACTATGAGCTACTCAAGCGCGAACTTGTGGAGCAGGGCGAAACCTTCCATTCCGATACCGACTCTGAAGTGGTCGCCCTGATGCTCGGTCGGGAATATCGAGACACCCATGATGTGAGTACCGCCATGCAACGCGTTGTTGCCCGTTTAGAGGGCGCTTTTACTCTGTTGGCTGTTCATGCAAACCAGCCCGGCGTGGTCGTCGGCGCAAGGCGCAACTCACCCTTGGTGGTGGGTCTGGGCGAGGGGGAGAACTTCTTAGGTTCTGATGTTGCCGCTTTTGTGGCGTATACGGATAAAGCGATGGCCGTGGGACAAGACCAAATTGTCACCATTACCCCGGATTCTGTGACCGTTGTCGACTTCGAAGGCAAACCCGCCAATGCGACCCCTTTCACCGTTGACTGGGATGCCTCCGCTGCCGATAAGGGTGGCTGGTCAAGCTTTATGGCTAAAGAAATTTCAGAAGAACCTGAAGCGGTGGCCAACACCCTTCGTGGGCGCGTGGGAGCTGGTGGGATTGTCACGCTACCCGAGCTTGATGCTGTACTAGGCGACTCAGTTTCGATTAGTCGCATTATCTTTATCGCCTGTGGCACAGCCGCCTACGCCTCGATGTTGGGCGCTTACGCCATTGAAAAATGGTCCGGTATTCCTGCCACGGTGGAGCTCTCGCACGAGTTTCGATACCGTGACCCGGTGGTGGACGCTTCCACGTTGATTGTGTCGGTGAGCCAGTCGGGTGAAACGATGGACACCCTGATGGCGGTGCGCTACGCCAAAGAAAAAGGCGCCACCACATTGTCGATTTGTAACACCCAAGGTGCCACGATTGCTCGCGAATCAGATGCGGTGCTCTACACCTACGCAGGTCCGGAAGTCGCTGTGGCCTCCACGAAAGCTTTTCTCTCCCAAGTCGTTGCTACCTACCTTTTGGGGCTATATCTCGGTCAGCACAACGACCGTGTCAGCGCAGAGCTATCTGCACAGCTCGCCCAAGATTTCGAGGATCTGCCCGATCAGTTAGAAGAAATGGTCCAAACGGGCGCTCGCATCAAAGAGCTGGCTGGCTGGATGGCCGATACTCGCTCAGTGTTGTTCTTGGGCCGACACGTGGGCTATCCGGTGGCGCTGGAGGGGGCACTCAAGCTCAAAGAGTTGGCCTATATCCATGCTGAAGGCTTTGCCGCAGGCGAGCTCAAACACGGCCCGATTGCGCTTATCGAACCGGGCCAAATCGTTTTCGTTGTGGTGCCAAGCCCCAGGGACCCTTCCTCCCTCCACGCCAAGGTGGTCTCGAACATCCAAGAAATTCGTGCCCGGGGCGCGCGCGTGATTGCCATCGCCGAAAAGGCCGACGCTGCCGTGTTGCCCCACGCGGATGAAGTGATCGCGGTGCCTTTCGCCTCGACGTTCATGGAGCCACTTCTGGCTGTTGTCCCCCTACATATTTTTGGCATGGAGTTGGCTGCTGCTAAAGGCCTAGATATTGATCAGCCGAGAAACCTGGCGAAATCCGTCACGGTGGAGTAAGCGAAAAGACGTAAGCCATGGTGGTGGGCGTGGGAGTGGATTTAGTCGATATTGCTCGCTTTGAGCGCGCCCTCGAGCGAACACCCAAGCTTCGCAATCGCCTTTTTGGCCCACTCGATGTCTCACATCCGGATATCTCGTCACAATCCTTGGCTGCCCGTTTCGCTGCAAAAGAGGCGGGAATTAAGGCTCTTGGTGGCAACATTCCAGGCTTTAGTTGGCACGATATTCAAATTCAGGGAGCTCGTGGCGAACAACCACGTTTAGTTCTCTCCGGCGGTGCCAGTGAGCACGCCAGCGCCCAAGGCATCGTTTCCCACCACGTGTCGCTCAGCCATGATGCGGGCATGGCAATTGCTTTTGTTGTGATGGAGGACGCCTCGTGAGTGGGGCCATGAGAGAGGCGTTGATTCGCCCGGGGGCAATTTCTGCCAATGTTGAAATTTTGCGAAAACTCTCCGGCACACCGCACATGCTCATTGTGGTTAAAGCCGGTGGCTATGGTCATGGCGCGGTGACCGCGGCGCGAGCGGCGTTAGCCGGCGGGGCCGATTGGCTGGGAACAGCCGATATTAACGAAGCCCTAGAGCTCCGTGAAGCAGGAATTTCGGCCCCCGTTTTAGCTTGGCTGTTTGGCCCAGGCGAGGACCTCACCGGCGCCTATGAGGCCGGTATCGATTTGGGTGTTTCCTCGATCGCTCAACTTGAGCAGCTTCTCTCCGTGGTGAGCGCAGGCAAGCCTGCTCGCATTCACGTGAAAATTGATAGTGGACTGGGGCGCAATGGCCTAGACCCTAGAGACTGGGATGCCTTTTTTGTGCGCTTAGCCCTTGCGCAACAAGCCAACGAGGCTCGCACGATCGGTATTTTTACCCACCTTTCTGGTACCTCGATTGCCGCTGATGCGAGCCAAGGCCAGGTCTATGACCAAGCCGTGGCGCTTGCCGCCGAACACGGGATAGTCCCGGAGATTCGCCATGTTGCCTCGAGTATTGGTACCAGCGATTCACCGGCTTTAGCTCACGACATGGTGCGCGTGGGGGCGGCGGCCTATGGGGTCCCCGTTACCGAGCGCTACGAGTCGGTTGGTCTGAGACCCGCGATGCGATTGAGCGCCCAAGTAATTTTGGTTAAACGGGTCGCTGCTGGTTTAGGCATCGGTTATGGGCACACGTATCGCACCGAAAATGAGACAAACCTTGCCTTGGTGCCTCTGGGATACGCCGATGGCATTGCCCGCCATGCTTCCTCAGCTGGTCCCGTGGTTATTGAAGGAAACCGCTTTAGTGTTTCCGGGCGGATTTCTATGGATCAATTCAGTGTTGATCTAGGCCAGGCCACAGCGAAAGAAGGACAGTGGTGTGTCTTGTGGGGGGATCCCAGAGATGGTGAGCCCAGTGCTACCGAATGGGCGCAGGCAGCAGGAACCATTGCCTATGAAATTGTGACCCGGGTAGGGCCTCGCGTTCCTCGGGTTATTGCCTTATGAAACTGGTGGTCGACACCAGCGCTGCGATGGAGCAACTAGGAGCGGTGTTGGCCGGTGTTGCCCGCGCTGGGGATGTCATCGTTCTCACTGGTGAATTAGGCGCTGGTAAAACGACCTTGGCTCGGGGCATGGGGGATGCCATGGAATTAGAAACACCCGTATCTAGCCCAACCTTTATTGTCGCCAGGCACCATCGCTCTCATAACCCAGAAAGACCACCGCTTGTGCACGTAGACGCGTACCGTCTGGGCTCGAGCGCTGAGCTTGATGAGCTCGATATTGATGTAGAACATTCGATTGTGCTGGCTGAATGGGCAGCCGAGTATGCCCAGGCGCTATCGAATCAGTGGCTAGAAATTGGTGTGCAGCGCCCCATCGGTGGCGCAGAGGACGTGGAATCGGATCAACCTCGCGAGGTGAGCATCAGCGCGCACGGCGAGCAGAACGACATGATGGCGCGCTTTGGAGCGGCACTGGAGGACTTTCGTGTTTCTCGCGGTTGATTCATCTCTCGGCACGACCGTTGCCATTGTCACCGACGATGGCAGGGTGCTCTCAGAGACCCAGAGTCTGGATATTCGAGGACATGCAGAAAATATTGGCGTTCTCCTTGCTAGCGCCTTAGAGTCTGCTGGAATTGGGGCCTCCGAGGTCACCCAGGTGGTGATGGGTATTGGCCCGGGACCGTTTACGGGGTTGCGGGTGGGCATGGCCTCGGCAATCGCGTTCGCCCATTCGCGCTCCCTGCCAGTTTTGCCTGTTATCAGCCACGACGCTCTGGGTTGGTTCGCCCCCGATGATGTGGTGGTCACCAGTGATGCTAGACGTGGTGAGCTGGCCTATAGCGTCTATTGGGGGCGCGAGGGCATGCGCCGCGTAGTGGGTCCAACGCTCTGTAGACCAGAGGATCTCGATGAGGCTCTCGGTGAGTACGCCCGCCTCGATCGTCTTGAGGCCACGATCATTCCGGCAGCCGGTTTAGCTCAGGTAGCCAGGGCTTTTCTCGAACACTCGCTAGCTTTCCCCGAGCCAAGACCACAGTATTTGCGTGCACCCGATGTGACAGTCTCAGAAAAATCCTTGCCCCACAAGCCGGTGTTGCCATGACGTATCGCCTCTCCCAAGTGCTACTAGAGGACCTCCCTGCTCTGATCGAGATGGAATCTGAACTGTTCGGCCACGATGCGTGGTCGCCTTCGACCATGGTGGCCGAGGTTTCTCATCCCCAGAGCTACTATCTGCTTGCTCGCCAGGATGGCACAGACATTCTCTGTGGTTACGCGGGCCTCAGGGCTGCCCTCTCCGGTGGAGATCTAGGAGACATTCAAACCCTCGCTGTGGTGCCAGGTCACCGCCGTGCAGGGTTGGGCAGGCTACTGCTTAACGCTGTACTTGATGAGGCCAGACGGCGTGGGGTTGGTGAGGTATTACTCGAGGTGCGAGCGGATAACACGGCCGCTCGAGCGCTCTATGAAGCCGAAGGTTTTATGGCAATTGATGTGCGCAAGGGGTACTACCAACCCGATGGTGTTGATGCCATTGTGATGGCCAAACACCTTGAGGCTAAAGGACTTGCGTGGGCGGTGGGTCATGACTGAACCACTGGTGTTAGGAATTGAAACAAGCTGTGATGAAACCGGTGTTGGCATTGTTCGGGGCAGCACTCTTTTGGCCAACGCCGTGGCATCGTCGATGGCCGAACACGCTCGCTATGGCGGTGTGGTTCCTGAAGTTGCCGCGAGAGCTCACCTGGAAGCTTTACCGGTCGTTCTCGAACAGGCCCTGAAAGAGGCGGGGGTGACCTACGAAGATTTAGACGCGATAGCGGTGACCACAGGCCCTGGGTTAGCCGGTGCCTTGATGGTGGGGGTGGGGGCCGCCAAAGCGCTTGCGGTGAGCTTGGGTATTCCTTTTTATGCTCTGAATCATTTAGTGGGGCACGTGGGAGTGGAATGTTTAGATCCGAGTAGAACCCAGACCATCACCCCCACCATCGCCCTGTTGGTGTCGGGTGGCCACACCTCGTTGCTCTTAGTTCATGACCTAGTTTCCAACGTGGAGCTCTTAGGCGAAACCATTGACGACGCTGCTGGTGAAGCTTTTGACAAGGTGGCCCGAGTGTTGGGTCTGCCCTACCCCGGTGGACCAGAAATTGATCGCTGCGCCAAAGAGGGCAACCCTGAATATTTCAGATTCCCCCGGGGGCTCACTCAACCGAAAGACCAAGAGAAACATCGCTACAACTTCTCTTTTTCTGGACTCAAAACTGCTGTTGCGCGCCATGTTGAAGCTCTCCAGGCTTCCGGGGAGACACTCGATATTGCGTCGATTGCCGCCTCTTTCCAAGAAGCAGTCGCCGATGTGCTGGTGAGCAAAGCTTTAGGGGCGTGTGCTGATTATGGTGTGCCCCGTCTTATGCTCGGTGGCGGTGTTGCCGCTAATTCCAGGGTGCGCGCTCTTGCCCAGCAGCGCTGTGAGCACTCTGGCATCGAATTGAGTATCCCGCCGTTGGATTTGTGCACGGATAATGGGGCCATGATTGCTGCTTTGGGTGCGCAACGAATGATGGCAGGTTTTCCCGGTTCACCCCTTTCTAGCGGTGTGGACTCCACACTCCCCGCTTCTGTCATCGCACTTACCGACTAGCTCGCTACGCTGGAGAGACCATGAGTCTAGATAAAACCCCCAATCCCGCCCCACACGAGACCATCTCGGAAATTTCTGTTACGGAGGTCTCGGTGGAGACTCATGGCGCCATGCCTCGGGTTTCTGATCCGAAACCGGGCGGCGCACTATCGAAGATTGCGCTCGGCCTTGGCTTGGTATCCCTCGCTCTGACACCTATTTTTGGAATCGGTGTGTTTCCGGCGATCCTCGGCATCGTGATGGGGCATATCGCTAAACGAGGCGATGCTCTTGGCCAGATTCGCGCCATGGTGGGCTTGGGGCTCAGCTACGTTGCGCTGGTGGTGGGAACAATCATCCTGGTCTTTGTTGTGACGCCTATTGTTTTAGCTTTCCTCGTCAGCGCTGGCTACATCCTCGCTGACTAACGTCGCAGGATTTTCCACTCGATCGGCCAAGATCGCCACCTTCTTGCCCTGTGCTCGGGTAAGGATCAAGGTCGCCTGCCCACTTCCCTTAAGCGAGAAGGTCTTGCGCAAGCTGTGGGGGTCAATATCGATTCCCCGTTTTTTGATGTCAATGGTGCCAAGCTCCGCTTTGGCCACCAGTGCTTCTACGGCGTTCACCGAGTAGGGGATGACCTCGCGGATGCGAAAACACTGTGCCAAAGGAGTTGCTACTGGCTTATCGGCAGTGAAGTAGGCGATGGTGGAATCCATCATGTGGCCATCGTGTTGCCTGGCTAAATCACCAATGAGGCGGGCCCGAATTACTGCCCCATCTGGTTCCACCAGGTAGTCCAACATTTCACCCACCGGCGCATCGGGGGCATCGGCGGCGCCAAACATCTCGGCGATCCCTTTGTGGTTGATCACCAGAGCAGAGCGGGTAACCCCAGGCCTTGCCAAAACGCCCGTCCACAGGACCATTTCGACAACGCTCCCTTGGTAGGACACCCATTGGGCCTCCCATTCCGGGGGGATAAGGGATCGATCCATTCCGGGAGCCAGCTTGATGCCTGAAGGCATCTGTGACGCCTTATCGAATACCCATTCCAGCGAGGGTGACCAGTCATCAGGGTTAGCTAGGCGAGTGCCACCCTCCCGCCGGGCGGGGTCACACCAGAGTGCCTCTAGCTCACCAAAATCAGCGTCCTCGACAAGTCGGTGAAAAACCTCTGCGTTTTCTAGCGGGGCAAGGTTGTAGGCGGCCAACGCTGCAGTGGCCTCATCCGCTTCGAAAGCATGGACGCGAAGCCCTAAACCGGCAAAGGCGAGAGCGTCCCCTCCTATGCCACAACCGGCATCAGCGACGGACGTAATTCCAGCGGAGTGCATCCTGGCGGCATGATGGCTGGCAACACCTAGCCGGGTGGCCTGTTCAAGTCCCGGCTTGGTATAGAGCATCCGTGGGGCAAACTCACCGAATTTTTCGATGGCTTTGGCCCGCAAACCCAGCTGGTTCATCACAGCCCCCACCAGTTCTGGGGAATGCCCGGCTTTGCGCAGCGAGCTCACCATCGACACCACATCGTCACCGGATGAAGGGGGCGGGGTCGTAGCTAGAAGAGCCAACGCCTCGGTTGTCAGCAGGGCGGTTACCTCGCTTAGCTCCATAGACTCATTGTGACAGGTTGAGAGAATCTGGCACTCGTATTGCGCGAGTGCTAATACCTTCGCTAGGGTGGGACTAGCACTCTAATGGTGAGTGTGCTAACCCAAAGTCTCAGAAAGAGGTCAACCGTGTCGGTATCCATCAAGCCGCTCGAAGATCGAATCGTGATCAAGCAGCTAGAAGCAGAACAGATGACTGCCTCTGGTTTGGTCATCCCAGACACAGCAAAAGAGAAGCCTCAGGAAGGCGAAGTTGTTGCAGTCGGCCCCGGTCGCTTCGATGACAACGCTAACCGAGTTCCCATGGATGTTGCCGTGGGCGATCTCGTGCTGTACTCGAAGTACGGTGGCACCGAAGTGAAGTTCGGCAACGACGAGTACCTCGTCCTGTCAGCTCGCGACGTGCTCGCTATCGTCGAACGCTAAACGAATCAAATATCGTCACCTCGGGGCTCACACACTGTGTGGGCCCCGAGGTAGTTAACGCCCCACCCCGGGTATAACCTGATGCGGTGAGCGAGAACACAACCCGGCGCGATGGCTTTCTTTCCGCGCTTGCCGCTTATGGTCTCTGGGGCATGTTGCCTGCTTTTTTTGTCGCCTTGGATCCCAGTGGGCCGGTTGAAATCCTGGCTTGGAGAATCCTTCTTTCGTTGATTTTCTGCGTTATCTTGTTGCTGTTCATGCGGCGGTTGCCCGCGGTTGTTCGGTTACTTGGGCAAGGGAAAATCCTCGGACTTTCGGCTTTTGCCGCTGTTTTCATCTTGATCAACTGGTCGGTATATGTTTATGCCGCCCTCAATCAGTTCATCGTGGAGGCGGCCCTCGGCTATTTCATCAATCCGTTAATCACCGTGGCTTTGGGTGTGGTGGTGCTCAAAGAGAAGCTGCGTCGCGGCCAATGGGTATCACTTGGCCTGGCTGTGGTTGCGGTGGTAGTTCTGGCGGTGGGTGTGGGATCAGTGCCCGTGATTTCTCTCACGTTGGCCTTTTCTTTCGGTCTTTACGGGTTTGTGAAAAACCGCATGGGGCCTGTAGTTAAATCCCTCGATAGCCTCACTCTGGAAACGATGTGGCTTTCGCCCATAGCCATCGGCTTATTGATTTTTGTGGCAACCCGTGACGGATTGTCACTGGGCACCTTAGGTCTTACACATACCGCGTTGTTGCTCTCTGCGGGCGCAGTGACTTCGATTCCGTTGCTGTTTTTTGGGGCGGCTGCCAGGCGTTTACCCCTATCGATTATGGGGTTGATGCAATACCTCGCTCCGGTGATGCAGTTTCTTTTTGGAGTAGTCATTATGGGCGAGCCGATGCCCTTAGAACGCTGGATTGGCTTTGGGCTGGTGTGGATCGCACTGGCCATTTTGAGCGTTGATGCCCTCAGGCATCGGCGTAATCGGGTGCCGGTGGTCGAAAATCTATGATTGCCTCGGAATAACGCATAAAATCGATGCCATCCTGTTACCAGGATGTAACGAATTCAGCTTGTTTCCAGAGCATATTGCGCCTACGTTAGAGACTTGTGGCCGTGCACGTCATGGACATTATCTAGATAAATAGTTAACCATCAATAATAAGGAGCATCATGAGCGTAATTTCTAAGGCTGGGACTGGCTTTGCCATTCTCGCTGCCTCAGCGCTAGTGCTCAGCGGCTGTGCAGCCGCTGATGAAATGGCTTCTGAAACCACTGAGGAAGCCCCCACGGCTGCCGCAGAGGCTTTGGAACTACTGATCGGTACGGCTTTGCCGCAGACCGGTAACCTTGCATTCCTCGGGCCACCCGAAGAAGCTGGTGTAGCACTCGCTGTCCAGGACATCAACGACGCTGCAGCTGGCATCACCGTTGACGTTGTGTGGGGCGACTCCGGAGATACTGACAACAAGGCATATGAAACTGAGATTCCCCGTCTGCTCAACGCAGGTGTGTCGGCAATCTTGGGTGCTGCATCGTCAGGTACCTCCCTTCAGTTCATCGACCAGATTGTTGCAGCGAACGTAATCCAGTTCTCTCCTGCCAACACTTCGGCCGCATTCACCGACTACGAGGACAACGGTCTGTACTGGCGTACAGCCCCTTCTGACGTTCTTCAGGGTGAGGTGCTCGGAAACTGGCTCGCTGAAGACGGTCACCAGAACATCGCCATGATGGTTCTGAATGACTCCTACGGCACCGGTCTTGCTAAGTTCACCACGGAGGCCTTCGAGGCTGCCGGTGGTTCTGTGCTAGCAGCCCCTACCTACAACACGGGAGACACCAACTTCACCTCTCAGATCAACGAGGTGCTCGCAGTTGACCCCGACGCCATTGTCCTCATCACTTTCGAAGAGGCCAAGACCATCATTCCTGAGCTGTTGAGCCAGTACCCCTCCGACCAGATTTACATGGTCGATGGTAACCTCGCTAACTTCAGCGCTGACTTCGAGGCCGGCACCATGACCGGTGCGAAGGGAACCCTTCCTGGTCTGGACACCAACGTAATCGGTGACTTCACTGAGCGCATGAACGAGAGCTGGGTTGCCGCAGGCAACGCTGATCTCGGAGGTGTCTTTGCCTACGGTGCTGAGGCTTACGACTCAGTCGTATTGCTCGCGCTTGCTGCTCTTGCAGCCGGTGCAACCGATGGTCCTACAGTCGCTGGCAAGCTCCAGGAAGTTTCTGGCGGCTCCGGTGGTGGCGAGAAGTGCACCAGCTTTGCTGACTGTGCTGCCATCATCAACGCCGGTGGCGTTGCTGACTATGACGGCGTGTCCGGTCCCATCACCTTCAACGAGGTGGGCGACCCAACAGAAGCCAGCATTGGTAAGTACATCTACCTTGAGGACAACACCTACGTGCCTTTCGCAGGCTAGTAGCGAGTTGCCTCTTTAGAGGTATAGGCGTGGGCCCCGGGGAAACCCGGGGCCCACGTCCGTTTAACGCTTACGAAGCTCCACTCAAACCGGGAACAACAATGAGCCACCTCAGTGAGGTGGTCTGAGAAAACGGGGCTTAGGTTCCGAGCGTTCCGAGGTAGAGGTTGATGACCTTTGGGTCGGTCAGCAGTTCACGACCGGTCCCCGTGTATGCGTCAGTGCCCTGGTCGAGCACGTACGCGCGGTCACAGATCTGTAGGCATCGTCTGGCGTTTTGTTCCACCATGATGGTGGTCACGCCCGCCTTGTTGATCTCTGAGACGCGGATAAACGCTTCGTCCTGTCGGACTGGCGAGAGGCCAGCAGACGGTTCATCGAGTAGCAGTACTTTGGGGTCCATCATTAGTGCACGCCCCATAGCGACCATTTGACGCTCACCCCCGGAAAGGGAGCCCGCGCGCTGCTTCAGGCGCTTCTTGAGATCATCGAATAGGCCCACTACAAAATCCAACCGCTCTGCATAATTCTTGGGCTGTTGGAAGACCCCCATTTGTAGGTTCTCTTCAATAGTGAGGCTTGGGAAGACGTTGTTGTTCTGAGGCACCATTCCCACACCGCGCTCAACGAGCTTGTTAGCCTTAAGCCCCGTGATGTCATCCCCATTCAAGGTGATGTGACCCTCGCGAATCTTGACCTGGCCAAAGATGGCCTTCAACAGGGTGGACTTTCCTGCACCGTTGGGACCAATGATTCCAATGAGCTCGCCCTGGCGGGCTTCAATCGAACATCCGTTGAGGATATTGACGCCGGGAAGGTAGCCAGCGAAAAGGTTATCAACGTGGATTACGGGTGTGTTGTTATCGGCCATTTAGCTTCTCACTCTTCTCGTCCGACTTATTCGGAAATCTTCGGGATTCGACCGGTCACGGTCCCCAGGTCAACGTCTTGGTGGGAACCCAAATACGCGTCAATTACGGCAGGGTTCTTCATGACTTGATCAGCGGGGCCTTCCGCGACGACTCGACCTTCGGCCATCACCACAACCCAGTCGGCAATGTGACTGACCATGTGCATGTCGTGCTCAACGAAGAGCACGGTCATGCCCTCTTTTTTAAGATCAAGAATGTGGTCCAAGAGGGACTGAGTCAGCGCAGGGTTCACACCCGCCATCGGCTCATCAAGCATCACCAGTTCGGGGTCACTCATTAGTGCACGAGCCATTTCGAGTAGTTTGCGCTGACCGCCAGAAAGGCTCGCCGCAAAATCGTCTTTTTTGGTGTCGAGCTTGAACTTACTCAGCAAAAGCATTGCCTTCTCGGCAATCTCGTCGTCCTGTTTCTTCCACATGAAGGGAAAGAGTGAATTGAGAAAATTCTCACCTTTTTGGTCCTTGGCGCCGAGTTTCATGTTGTCGAGCACGGTGAGCAGACCGAGAGCTTTGGTGAGTTGGAAGGTTCTTACCTGCCCCATCTGGGCGAGCTTGAATGCTGGCACGCCGGCGATGTTTTTGCCGCCAAAGGTCCATTCCCCGGTGTCGGGCTTATCAAATCCGGTCAGCAAGTTAAACAGGGTCGTCTTACCGGCACCGTTGGGGCCAATCAGCGCGGTAATGGCACCACGAGGAATCTCGAGGTGGTCCACATCGACGGCGGTGAGACCACCGAATTGCCGACGAACGTGATCCATCGAGATGATGGGGTCCACTTTCTTTACTCCCGGCTCGATTGTGCCGATGTGAAGACCCTGAGTCTTTGTTACTTTGCCCGAACTGTTGTTACCTGACAAAGGTCATCTCCCTCTTATCGCCAAGGATTCCCTGGGGTCGGAATATCACCAGAAGAACGAGGCCGACACCGACCAACACAAAGCGGAGTGTGGCTGCCTGTTGGGCCGTCACCATCGGCAGAATTCCCGAGGACACCAGCGACGGGAGCAGGTTAGATAGGAATGCCTGGAGAACCCAAAATACGACCGCACCAAGCAGCGGCCCAAAAACCGTTGCCGCGCCGCCGAGTAGGAGAGCAGTCCACACGAAGAAGGTCAACGAGGTGACGTAGACGTTCGGATTGACCGCACTGGGAAGCGCATAAACAATTCCCCCGAGGGCTGCAATCACTCCACCGATAATGAGAGCCTGCATCTTGTAAGAAAAAACGTCTTTCCCAAGAGCCCGGACAGCGTCCTCGTCTTCGCGAATTCCCTTAATAACGCGGCCCCACGGGCTGTGCATGAGACGCCAGACGAAGAGCGCCGCGAGAGCAACCAGGACTACCCCAATAATCAGAACCCAGAATTCCACCTCGTTGTAAACCCAGGGCCCAAAGCCATACGTGCCCTCTGGGAACGGGTTAGAGGCCCTGAAGCTTGCGTGATAGCCAAAAAGGCCATCGGCGGACCCAGTGACCTCTTCAAAGGCCGTAGTGAGGAAAAGCAAACGAAGAATCTCGGCTGTCGCAATGGTCACAATCGCGAGGTAGTCCCCTCGAAGTCGCAGAGTAGGAACACCCATGACGATGGCGAAGAGCACTGATGCGCCCACTCCCATCAGGGCAGCCGCCCACCATGGCAAACCAAAGGTCAGAATTGAAATCGCGTAACCGTAGCCTCCAACCGCCATGAAGCCGGCGATTCCCATGTTGAGCAAGCCCGCAAACCCGAAGTGGACCGCAAGCCCCAACGCGGCGAGAGCAAAAGCCATCGTCGCTGGGCTCAACAGCGATTGGGCTGTGTTTGAGAGAATTGATCCCCAGTCCATCTGTGTCCCCTAACCTATGCGTTCTTTTCGGCCCAACAGGCCTTGAGGCCTGACGAGCAGAATTGCGATGAGTAGTACGAGAGCCCCGACGTACTTCAAGTCAGAGGGAATGACTAGGGCAGAGGTTTCGACCATGACCCCGACGATCAATGCCCCTATCAGAGCGCCGAAAGCGGTTCCCAAACCACCCAGTACCACCGCAGCGAACATCAGCAAAAGAATTTTCTCACCCATATCCCATTTGATGCCGGGTCGGAAGTAAGCCCACAAGATTCCAGATAGCCCCGCAAGCATGGAGGCAAGAATCCACACAATCCTGACAACTCGGTCGACATCAATACCCGAAGCGGCGGCGAGAGAAGCGTTATCCGAAATAGCTCGGGTGGCTTTTCCAGTGTTGGAGTAAAGAAGCCACAGCGCAAAGAGAACAATGACCACCAGGCTGATTGCCATGCTGGCAAGGTCAACCGTGCTCAAGGCGACTGCCCCAAAGAGTGGGATTTTGTTCGCACCAGAACCGGGCAACTGCATGGTTCCACCGCCAACGAAGAACTGGAACACGTAGCGCACAGCGAGAGAGAGTCCAATACTGACAATCATCAGTTGAACGAGCCCCAACCCTCTCGCCCGAAGCGGTTTCCATAGTCCTGCATCTTGAACCCACCCGAGCCCGGCACTGGCGGCCACCGCTAAGGGGAAAGCAATCCACAAAGGCAGAGACAACACGACGCCAAATGCGTAGGCCATCAGGGCGCCAAATGTGACGAGTTCTGCGTGCGCAAAGTTAGACAATCCTGTTGTGCCATAAACCAGCGATAAACCGATAGAAGCAAGTCCCAGCATCAAACCAAAATTGACGCCATAAATGAGCCGCTGAACGACTTGGTCGAACAAGCTGATGATCTGGCGTTCGCCTTCGCCGATAAAGAAGTTCTGGACCACACTGCCGCTGGGCCCAATCTCTGCCGACTGAGTAGCGCCACCCTCGAGGACAGCGATTCCTTCAGGCAAAGTCGACTCATCTAAAGTTACGTCGTAGGTGCCGCGCTCGGGGACTCCAATTACCCACTTACCGTCTGCGTCGGTGACCACTTCCGCGCTGTAACCATTGCCGGAAACTTCGATTCGAACTGAGGCGATGGGTTCCCCCTCGTTCTTTACGTTGCCAGCGATTCGGAAGTCGTATTCCTCACCAACCGTGTCCGCAAGGGCTGGGGAGGCAATGGAAGCTCCCATGAAGCCCAGGACGACGACCAGGAAAATCTTCATCACAGCGCCGAGCTTGCGCTCTGAGCGGTGGGTGACGGCTTGACTCACAATGCCTCCATAGGGTCGTGCACGAAATCGGTTCACGCCACTTCTCCTCGCGCCGCCATCGCCGCGTCCTGTGTTGGTCATTAGTTCTGTTTACGCCGCAGCGTGCACAGCGTTCCTATTATGCCGATGTATCGCACTGAGGTCGAACCGGTTACGATGTATTGAAACCAAATCGTTAGCTGTCTGGGCTTAATTTAGGCGAAAATCGGGGTCAGTTGATGGAAGTAAGCAATCCTTTTGGATTTGTTGGATTGACCTATGACGACGTTATGTTGCTCCCCGCGCACACTGATGTGATTCCCAGCGAGGCTGACACCTCGGCACAGCTGAGCAGAAATATTTTCCTCCGAGCACCATTACTTTCTTCCGCGATGGACACGGTGACCGAAGAGCGCATGGCCATTGCCATGGCGCGCCAAGGTGGTATCGGCATCCTGCACCGCAACCTTTCGGTTGAGGATCAGGCCACAGCGGTGGATAAGGTCAAGCGCAGCGAATCGGGCATGATCACCAACCCGGTCACCATCACCCCAGATGCCACCGTTGCCGATGTTGACAAACTGTGTGCGACTTTCCGGGTTTCTGGCTTACCGGTAGTCGAAGGCGATGGCCTCCTGGTAGGCATCATTACTAATCGGGATATGCGCTTTATCCCCAGCGATAAAGCCCACACCACCCTTGTGTCCGATGTGATGACCAAAGGCGAACTGATTACCGGTCCGGAGGGAATCTCCCGCGAGGACGCCTTAGCTATTTTTGCCAAGCGCAAGATTGAAAAGTTGCCGCTGGTGGACGCAAAGGGTCGACTCAAAGGTCTCATCACCGTTAAGGATTTCGACAAGAGTGAAAAGTATCCCCACGCAACCAAGGATGAGGAGGGGCGTCTGCGGGTAGGAGCCGCCATCGGATTCTTTGGAGATTCGTGGGATCGCGCCCGTGCCCTGCGAGATGCAGGCGTTGATGTCTTAGTTGTTGATACGGCCAATGGCGATTCACGCGGAGTTCTGGACATCATTGCCAAGCTGAAAAAAGATCCTGCGTTTGCGGGCATTGACGTCATCGGGGGCAACATCGCCACCCGCAGCGGCGCGCAGGCCCTCATCGATGCTGGTGCTGATGCGGTGAAGGTGGGTGTGGGCCCCGGCTCCATTTGCACCACGCGTGTTGTTGCTGGTGTGGGAGTTCCTCAGATTACTGCTGTGTATGAAGCATCCCTTGCCGCAGCGCCAGCCGGGATTCCGGTCATTGCTGATGGCGGCTTGCAATACTCGGGGGATATCGCCAAAGCTTTAGTTGCGGGTGCTAATACCGTGATGTTGGGTTCGCTCCTGGCAGGAACGGACGAAAGTCCTGGAGACCTAATTTTCGTCAACGGTAAACAGTTTAAGAACTATCGCGGGATGGGCTCCCTGGGCGCTTTGCAAACTAGGGGCACCAAGACCTCGTATTCTCGCGATCGTTATTTCCAAGCCGATGTGCCAAGCGACGAGCAGCTCATCGCCGAAGGTATCGAAGGCCAAGTGCCCTATCGTGGGCCACTGGCCTCCGTGGTGTATCAACTCTTGGGTGGCTTGCGCCAGTCCATGTTCTATACCGGGGCTGACTCGATTTCTGAACTGAAAAAACGAGGGAAGTTTGTCCGCATTACCCCAGCGGGATTGAAAGAATCCCACCCCCACGACATACAGATGGTCGTGGAGGCCCCCAACTACCGCGGCTGAGCCGCCCTGAAAGGCCAGAAACTGTGCATGAAGTTGAGATTGGGCTGACTAAACGCGCTAATCGCGCGTACTCCTTTGACGATGTTGCGGTGGTGCCAAGCCGTCGAACTAGGGACCCCGAGGACGTCTCGGTGGACTGGAGCATTGATGCTTTTAGCTTCTCCATGCCGGTAATAGCGGCGCCGATGGATTCTGTGATGTCACCTGCTACCGCCATCGCGATGGGAAAAATTGGCGGTTTAGGGGTTTTGAACCTCGAGGGTTTGTGGACCAGATATGAGGACCCCGAGCCCCTCTATGAAGAGATCGCGTCCCTCGCGGACGAGGAAGCAACGCGCGTCTTGCAGAGAATTTATGCCGAACCGATCAAGGTGGAATTGATTTCCCAGCGCTTGCAAGAAATTCGTGATGCGGGAGTGCCCGTTGCGGGCGCTCTTTCACCACAGCGCACCCGGGAGTTTTCCGAAACAGTGGTCAAAGCAGGCGTCGATCTTTTTGTGATTCGTGGAACGACAGTAAGCGCAGAGCATGTCAGCCAAAACCGTGAGCCGCTCAACCTCAAAGAGTTCATTTATGAACTTGATGTTCCGGTGATCGTGGGTGGAGCTGCGACCTATACCGCCGCACTTCACCTGATGCGCACCGGTGCTGCCGGTGTATTGGTCGGCTTTGGTGGCGGAGCGGCCTCCAGTACTCGGGCTGCCCTGGGAATCCAAGCTCCGATGGCTACTGCTATTTCTGATGTTGCGAGCGCCAGGCGAGATTATTTGGATGAGTCTGGCGGACGTTATGTGCACGTCATCGCCGATGGCGGTTTGGGCCACAGCGGTGACATGGTGGCAGCTATTGCCACCGGTGCAGATGCGGTGATGCTGGGGTCCACGCTTGCTCGCAGTTCCGAGGCGCCAGGCCGGGGATGGCATTGGGGCCCAGAAGCTCACCACCCCACGCTGCCCCGCGGTTATCGTGTCTGGGTGGGCCACGATGGGACACTCGAACACGTTCTTTTGGGGCCTGCTCACAGCGCTGATGCCCGGACTAACCTGGTGGGAGCGTTGCGTCACTCGATGGCGACCTGTGGATATTCCGATCTCAAAGAATTCCAGCGCGTCGACGTGGTCGTTCACAGCTAATCTCAGCCCACTCCACGCCAACACCTTTAGCCTTAGCGGGATGAGAACGAGAAGGGTGAGCCCATGTGGCGCGTAGCACTGCGACCTCGGTGGCTCGCCGCTTTAGCGTTCGCTCTCGCGATGGCGGGTATTTTCGCAGCCCTTAGCCAATGGCAGCTAGATCGCAGTATTGAGCAGGCCAGCGTTGTAGAGCGCGACACCGAAACGGCTGTAGCTCTGAGCAGTGTTGCCACCCCTCAGAGCACTATTTCCACGGATGCCAGCGGTCGGAAAGTAACGGCCCAGTGCAGCTTTGTTCCGGGCGATGACGTGGTGATAACCCAGCGCTATTCAGAGAATCGCGAGGGTTCCTGGTTAGTGCGTCATTGCCAAACCCCTGAGGGTTATTCTCTGGCAGTGGCCGCGGGGTGGCTGGATGGTCTCGAGCGCACTGCTGAGACATTCGAAAAGAGCGCGGAGCTGATCGGGCGTTATGTTCCCACCGAATCTCCCCAAGAGTCTGATTTCTTAGCCGGTGAGAACCAGGTTGTTTCCGTTGCCGAGTTGATAAACCTGTGGGTGAAACCTGGGCCTGTTTATGGTGGCTATCTGGTCCTAGATCAGGCCCCGCAAGGGTTAGCCAGCATCGTGACAGTACCGCCGGAGACTGACCGCGAGCTTAATTGGCTCAATATTTTCTACGCTGCTGAATGGGTAATTTTTGCCCTCTTCGCTCTCTACCTTTGGTATCGACTGGTAAAAGATGTGTGGGAGCGCGAGCTCGAAGAGGCATTAAGTAACTCCGGCTAAACTGAAGCCATGGCTCAGGATTTCTCTTCTCTTCGCTCCGTGGTGCCCGACCGGTTGCGCAGTGCGCTGAAGTGGTATCGGGTGAGCGCTTATGTCACTGGCATTTTGCTCCTACTTCTCACCATCGAGATGGTGGCCAAATATGGTTTTGGCTCCGAACTAGAAATGGGTGGCCAGCAGGGCTTTGTCGCCATGGTGCCCGATGGCACGGTGGCAGCGTTTAACGTTTCCTCGGCCATTTTGATCGCTCATGGATGGTTCTATGTGGTGTATTTGTTCACCAGTTTTCGCATCTGGTCCATCCTGCGCTGGCCTTTGTGGCGGTTTTTGTGGCTGGCATCGGGTGGTTTGTTCCCCTTCCTGTCTTTTGTTATTGAGCACTACGCCACCGCCTACATTCGCTCTCTCCTGGCCGAAATTAGAGGCGAGGAGTGAACGAAGTGACCGATTCCCCCAGACCGGTCCTTGTTGTTGATTTTGGTGCGCAGTACGCGCAGCTAATCGCTCGGCGGGTCCGAGAAGCCGGTGTTTATTCCGAAATCGTTTCTCATACGCTCTCTGCCCAGGAAATAGCGGATAAGAATCCGGTAGCTATTGTGCTCAGTGGTGGTCCCGCCAGTGTCTATGGTGAAGGCGCCCCAGCGCTACAAAAGGGCATTCTGGATATGGGAATTCCTGTCTTAGGTATTTGCTATGGATTTCAAGTCATGGCCCAAGAGCTCGGTGGCGAGGTCGGCCAGACGGGGCTTCGCGAATACGGCGCCACCACCGCCACAGTGAATCCCACACTCACCCCACTCTTTGCTGGTCAACCAGTGGAACAAAACACCTGGATGTCTCACGGTGATCAGGTTGTTGTTGCCCCTCCCGGTTTTGAGGTTCTCGCCTCTACTGGCGCAACGGCAGTTGCGGCGTTTGGTTCGCTCGAGCGGAAAATGTTTGGCGTTCAGTGGCACCCGGAAGTTCGCCATTCTGATCACGGCCAAGCAGTCCTAGAAAACTTTCTTCACCACATTGCCGGCTTGGGCAGCGAGTGGAACAGCGGAAATGTCATCGCCACGCAGGTGGAGAGTATTCGCCAGCAAGTTGGCTCGGACCTCGTTATTTGCGGCCTTTCTGGTGGGGTGGATTCCGCTGTTGCCGCTGCGCTGGTGCATCAGGCAGTGGGCGACCAGTTGGTGTGCGTTTTCGTTGACCACGGTCTACTTCGCCAGGGTGAGCGCGAACAAGTCGAACAAGACTTTGTTGCCGCCACTGGCGTGCGATTAGTGACCGTGGACGCCGCAGATCAGTTTTTAGCTGCCCTAGCTGGCGTGAGCGACCCTGAGACAAAGCGCAAAATCATTGGCCGTGAATTTATTCGCACCTTCGAACAAGCCTCCGCTGATCTCGTGGCCGAAGCCCAGGACGGTGGTAGCGAAGTCAAATACCTCGTTCAGGGCACCCTGTATCCCGACATCGTCGAAAGCGGTGGGGGCTCGGGAACCGCTGTGATTAAGAGCCACCACAACGTTGGCGGTCTACCCGATGATCTGGAATTTGACTTAGTAGAGCCACTGCGAACCCTGTTTAAAGATGAGGTGCGCCAGATCGGCCGGGATCTGGGTTTACCCGAAGCGATTGTCGCCAGGCACCCATTCCCTGGACCGGGTTTAGGTATTCGCATTATTGGTGAGGTCACCGCTGATCGCCTCGAGACACTTCGCCAGGCAGATGCGATTGTTCGGGCAGAGCTGACCCTTGCTGGTGTTGATGGCGAGATTTGGCAATGCCCGGTGGTGTTGTTGGCGGATGTTCGCTCAGTCGGCGTTCAAGGCGATGGGCGCACCTATGGGCACCCGATTGTGTTGCGTCCGGTGTCCAGTGAAGACGCCATGACCGCTGATTGGACCAGGTTGGCTTATGACCTGCTGGCGAAGATTTCTAATCGCATTACCAATGAGGTTTCAGAAGTAAACCGAGTGGTACTCGATGTGACATCTAAACCACCAGGAACTATCGAGTGGGAATAGTTCCTAGGCCGCGGTTCTCTTCACCAGCTCGCCTAGGAACAACATTTGTCTAGCGCTTAGTCACCGCGCAAGATAGCGAGCAAGCGCAGGATTTCAACGTAGAGCCACACAACGGTGACCATGATGCCAAAGGCTGCCTGCCAGCCATAAACCCGGGGAGCTCCCTTTTCCACACCTGCTTTGATGGATTCAAAATCCATCACCAGTGAATATGCGGCGAGGAACACGACGAGGATGCCCAGCGGCACGCCCATAGGGATGCCAAAGATTTCTACGCTGCGCAAACCAAACATGCCACTGGTAGTGCCAAAGGCCATCAGGCCAAAGTTGACCAGAGAGAACACCACGTAGCCCAACATGGCAATGGTGACAATCCGGGTCATCCGTGCTGAAGTGCGAAAACGTCCACTGAGGAAAAGAAACAGGGTCACGCCAATGACAGCCAAAGTTCCAAATACTGCCTGAGTAACAATGCCCTCCCACTGCGTGTTGAAAAACTGCGAGATACCGCCAACAAAGAGGCCTTCAAAGCCGGCGTAAGCAAGAATCAGTCCGCGAGAGGGCTGCTTTTTAAAGATGTTGACCAGCGCTAGAACTAACCCAATAATCAAGCCCGGAATGGTCAGGGCGGGAATCATCCAACCAACCAGTGCACCGGCAAGCAGGATCCCAAAAGCAATCAGGGTTTTCATGACGGTGTCTTCGTAGGTCATGCGACCGGTCTGAGCGGGGCTGGCTGAGGGGCGGCCATACATTTCATCTAGCTGCTGCGCACCGGGAGTCGCCACGGTGCTTGGGCTAAACGCGAGGGAGCGAGAAAATGCGGGGTTAGACGTAGCCATGATTACTGGTGCCTTCCATTAGTAATACCGTGTCTCAATTTTACCCCACGCCCAGCAAAATAACTGGGAAACGGCTATGCGGAAAGCTGGAACCAGTTAATGGCGAGGGCGGCACCCGCGACCACATATCCGACAAGCCACAGCCAGCCCAGGGCAATAGAGAACCAGGCCATGGCTTCACCGCGCTGGTCTGCGCGCCTAATTTGGCCAACGGCAATGTAGCCAAAGACAACGGTGAGCGGACTCAGCGTCAGGCCAAGAATGAGCGAAACGATAGAGAGGATATTGATCCCCGAAGTTTCTAATTCCACAGCGGCAACGGCAGGCTTTGTTTCAGCCTGGGCCGACGGTCGTCGTGTGGGGCCCGTCGGGGGCAACACCGGGTCACTTTCGTTGCGAGTTTCGCCTGAACTGTGTTCTTCAACACCGGGTTGTTCAATACTGGGTTCATCAATACGGGGTCGATCAATGCTGAGGGGGAAGCCCTTGCGAGAGCTCTCGTTGGCATCGCTGGTCCGAGCAACTGTGGCGGATCCGGTATCGCGCAGAATGCGATCAGTATCGAGAGAACCAAGTTCAGTGTTCAGCTCAAAAGGTTCTGGTTCGACCAAATCTGGCCCATCGAAAGCGCTGGGTGTTTCACCGGGGTTGTTCACACCCTAAGGCTAGCGAAGCAATCAGTGCGGGGCTTTAGACTAAGCGTTATATGTCTGCTCTTGCCCCCTCTCCTAGCGAAGGATTGAACCCTCAGCAAAGGGCGGCAGTGGAGTATCGAGGCCCCGCATTGTTGATTGTGGCGGGTGCCGGCTCAGGAAAAACTAGCGTTCTCACCCGCCGTATTGCCGGCTTATTGCAGTCCAAAGACTCCTTGCCGAGCCAAATTCTTGCCATCACCTTTACCAATAAGGCGGCTGGTGAAATGCGCGAGCGCATTGGAGTGCTGATTGGTGAAGCGGCCACGGGTATGTGGATTTCCACCTTTCACTCTGCGTGTGTGCGGATTTTGCGCAATGAACACGATCGTTTTGGTTACACAAGCTCTTTCACCATTTATGACTCTGCCGATCAGCGCTCGCTGGTGAAGAGAATTTTGCGAGAACTCGATGGTGATGAGATGGGTCTCACCCCCAACATGGTGATCGGCAAAATGTCGAGACTCAAAAATGAGTTAGCCGATGTGGATAGTTATCGACGCTCGTCTAACTCCCAGGACCCCGCCGACGCTCTCTTTATCGAAGTATGGGACCGCTACCAGGCGGCATTGCGTCGTTCGCAGGCGTTTGACTTTGATGATTTGATTGGTCAAACCGTCTATTTGTTCCGAGCTTTTCCTGATGTTGCAGCGAAATATCAAACCCGTTTCCGTCATGTTCTTGTTGATGAGTACCAAGACACTAACCACGCGCAATACGCGCTGATTAGCGAGCTCACCCGCGACGTCCCGGCGGAGTTAATTCCCGAAAACTCTTCTATTCCCCGCCGTGACGACGGGTCCTTAGCAGGTGCCTCACTGACAGTGGTGGGTGATTCGGACCAATCAATTTATGCCTTCCGTGGCGCCGATATTCGCAACATCACCGAGTTTGAAAGGGATTTCTCGGGCGCGGAAGTCATTTTGTTGGAGCAAAACTATCGTTCCTCCCAAAACATTCTGGATGCGGCCAATGCTGTCATCGGCAACAACTTTGATCGCAAAGCAAAGAACCTGTTCACCGACCTCGGCAGCGGCGATGAGATTATCGGCTTCACTGGTTATAGCGCACACGATGAAGCGCAGTTTGTGGCAGACCAGATTGTGGCGCTCTCCCATGAGGGTGTGCCCTATTCCCAAATGGCGGTGTTCTATCGAACGAATGCGCAAACCCGCGCGTTGGAAGATATTTTCATCCGCTCCGCCATCCCCTATCGAATTATTGGCGGCACCAAGTTCTATGAGCGCGCCGAAATCAAAGATGTGATGGCCTATTTGATAGCTGTTGCCAATCCGGCAGACTCTTTGGCCCTTCGGCGCATCCTCAATACCCCCAAACGGGGTATTGGCCCGGCGACGGAAACAGCGCTGGTGTCTTTTGCTGACCGCGAAGACATTAGCTTGCCCTCTGCACTTGGCCGCGCTGGCGAGTTAGGCCTTGGCCCTAAAGTTACCCAGGCGATGGTGTCGCTCTCCCAGGCCCTGGTGGCCGCATCCGCCGTGGCAGAAAAAGATCCACCGGTAAAGATTGTGGAGACAATCTTGAACGCCACTGGGTATCTTTCCCTCTTGCAGGCCAGTAGTGACCCGCAAGATAATGCCCGGGCCGAAAACGTGATGGAACTTGTCGGGGTCACCCGAGAATTTGGCAAAAACAATCCCGATGGAACCCTGACTGATTTCCTCACCGAGGTCTCCCTGGTGGCCGCAGCTGATGATTTAGATGATGCCACTGGCACCGTGTCTCTGATGACTTTGCACACAGCTAAGGGTTTGGAATTTGATGTGGTGTTCCTCACTGGCTTAGAAGAGGACCTGCTGCCCCACCGGATGAGCGCCGGAGAACCCGGCGGAATTCAGGAAGAGCGCCGTCTGCTCTATGTGGGAATTACGCGAGCGAAAAAGAAGTTGCATTTGTCTTTGGCGATGAGTCGAAGCACGTTTGGTGACACGGCTATCGCCCAACCCAGTCGTTTTCTTTCCGAAATCCCCACCGAGCTCGTTACTTGGCGCGAATCTCAGGCCGCTACCGGCGGGTCGGGTCATCAGTTGGGTTCCTCGATTCGCAGCTCAGGCTGGCAAGGTTCTGGCTCCGCTCGCTCGCGCGGCATCAGTGTTCGCGATGAGTTGCCTAAGGCTCCGCCTCGCACCACACAATGGGCCAATCGTGTCACCTCCAGCGTTCGCGACAATGGCGATCTCACCCTGGCGGTGGGGGATCGAATCTCCCACGATGATTTTGGCCAAGGTCGGGTTCTTCAGGTCACGGGCGAGGGCGCTAAACGCATTGCCGAGGTGAGCTTTGATAGCGGGGGAACTAAGCGCTTGCTGATAAAAATCGCTCCCATAACCAAGCTTGACTAGGTGTTGTGGTGCGCTGGTGGGGCTGGGGAAGCAGATAGGGTTGAACCCGGTTCCCTCCTTTCACTGTTGAGAGTGCGTTGGGGAATCATCTCTGATTTCTCCTAGCCGACAAACCGGAAGGACCCACAGGCGTGGATTTATACGAATATCAAGCTCGAGACATGTTTGAACGTCACGGTGTTCCTGTTCTGGCAGGTCTCATCGCTGACACGCCAGAACAAGCCCACGCAGCGGCTGAAAAAATTGGCGGACTCACGGTCGTCAAGGCGCAGGTGAAAACTGGTGGTCGCGGCAAAGCCGGCGGAGTGAAAGTAGCCCCCACCGCTGATGATGCCACCGCTGCAGCTGCGGCGATACTGGGTCTGGATATCAAAGGGCACATTGTTCGCCGCGTGATGGTGGCAGCCGGTGCTGATATTGACCAGGAGTTCTACTTCTCGGTGCTGCTCGATCGCGCTAATCGCAACTACCTCGTGCTGTGTAGCTATGAGGGTGGAATGGAAATCGAAGTGCTTGCCGAGGAACGCCCCGACGCGCTTGCTCGCATTGCCATCAACCCGGCATCCGGTATTGATTTAGCCAAAGCTAAAGACATTGCCGTTGCTGCAAAATTCCCCGCAGAGCTTGTTGATGCTGTTGCTCCCGTTTTTGTGAGCCTCTATGACGTGTTTGTCAAAGAAGATGCCACCCTGGTTGAAGTGAACCCGTTGGTGTTGACCAAGACCGGCGAGATCATCGCCCTTGATGGCAAGGTCACCTTGGATGAAAATGCTGACTTCCGCCACCCGCATCACGCTGAGTTGGCGGACAAGGAAGCAGCGGACCCGCTGGAAGAAAGAGCCAAAGCGCATGATCTCAACTACGTCAAACTCGATGGCGAAGTGGGCGTTATTGGCAACGGTGCAGGGTTGGTCATGTCAACCCTGGATGTTGTTGCCTATGCCGGTGAGCACTATGGCGGGGTTAAGCCAGCCAACTTCTTAGACATCGGTGGTGGAGCCTCAGCTGAAGTGATGGCCGCCGGCCTTGATGTCATCCTGGGTGACCCTCAGGTCAAGAGCGTTTTTGTTAATGTCTTTGGTGGCATCACTGCTTGTGATGCGGTCGCTAATGGCATTGTTCAGGCGCTGAAAATCATTGGCGATGGCGCCACCAAGCCGCTGGTAGTGCGCCTCGATGGCAACAGCGTTGACAAAGGCCGTGAAATTCTCGCTGCTGCTAACCACCCGCTGGTGACGTTGGCAGACACCATGGATCAAGGCGCGCAAAAAGCCGCCGAACTCGCGTCACAGTAAGGAAAAAATAGTGTCCATTTTTCTCAACAAAGATTCGCTTGTCATTGTCCAGGGCATCACCGGTGGTGAAGGGTCTAAGCACACCGCGTTGATGCTTGCTGCCGGTACCAAGGTCGTCGGTGGCGTCAACGCTCGTAAAGCTGGCACCACCGTGACCCACGGCGATGTCACCTTGCCTGTGTTTGCCACGGTTGCCGAGGCTATGGAGAAGACCGGTGCGAGTGTCTCAGTGGCGTTTGTTCCGCCAGCTTTTTCTAAAGATGCCGCCATGGAGGCCATTGATGCCAAGATTCCTCTCTTGGTCATCATTACCGAGGGAATTCCGGTTCACGACACTGCGCAGCTGTGGGCGCACGCTCAGAAAGTGGGCGCCACGCGCATCATTGGCCCCAACTGCCCCGGCATTATCACCCCGGGTGAGGCACTGGCCGGTATCACTCCAGCGACCATCACGGGCAAGGGCCCCATTGGTTTGGTCTCGAAGTCTGGAACTTTGACCTATCAGATGATGTTTGAGCTTCGCGATATTGGTTTCTCTACTGCTATTGGCATTGGTGGCGACCCGATTGTGGGAACCACACACATTGATGCTCTGGAAGCTTTTGAAAACGACCCCGAGACTAAAGCGATTGTGATGATCGGTGAAATCGGTGGAGATGCTGAAGAGCGTGCGGCAGAATTCATCAAAAATCACGTGACTAAGCCTGTAGTCGGCTATGTCGCCGGTTTCACTGCCCCCGAGGGTAAAACTATGGGACACGCGGGAGCAATTGTGTCGGGTTCTGCCGGGACAGCAGCTGGGAAGAAGGAAGCCCTCGAAGCAGCGGGTGTCAAAGTGGGTAAAACACCCAGTGAGACCGCTGATTTGATGCGCGAGGTCATCGCTTCGCTGTAGGTCGTATCGCGGCGGTGTGGGAGCTGGGCGATAAGCTCAAATCGCCATGAATGCCCGTCTAATCGCCCTTGCCACGCTGCTCGATGTTGTGGTGTTGGTGGGACTTGGCCTCGGCTTGTTTTTTGCCCCGCTCACCTTGGTGTGGGCTTTTGATGATGGGTTTTCCACCAATCTCCTTTCGTCGTGGGGCGTGGCCGTTGACGGCTGGTTGCTCGGTCACGGTGTTCCCCTCCAGTTTGTTCTTTCCCCAGAGCTAGCTGATTCGCTTGCCCTGGGCGCTTTGGCGAGAGAATTCACCGTCGATATCGCACTCCTAGGGGTAGCCGTATTGACCCTGTTGTGGGGGTATCGCATCGCACGACGTGATGGCGCCAGGGCGTACCCATTTCTCACCTGGTTTTTAGCCGTAGGAACCATGGTGGGGCTTAGCTATCTTCTAGTCTTATCTCTGCCAGAACAGGTAGTCGGTTTTTCGTTGCTTGATGCGTTGGTTCGCCCCGCGTTGTTCCTTGCCGCCGGCATGGCCATTGCGACGTGGGTTGGCGAGGAATCGGCAGGAAACAAGGTTGTTTCTTCCCTGCTTCCAGAAAACGTCTGGTCCATTCTCCGGACCGGAACAGCTGCGGGTATTGCCTCGGTGGCCGGTGTTATCGGGGTGGCATCTCTGGCGGTGTCGGGCCTGCTGGTTTCATCCTTTGGCACGGTGATTGGTCTCTATGAATCGCTACAACCGAGCCTGTGGGGGATTGTGGTGTTATCAATGGCGCAACTGGCCATTCTTCCCACGATCATCGTGTGGGCCACAGCGTGGATAGTGGGGCCTGGTTTTAGCTTGGGAGTGGGGGCGCTCATTTCCCCACTGGGAACAAATCTGCAAGCGGTTCCGGCACTGCCGATCCTGGGCATTATTCCTAGCGGTGTAGCTGATTTTGCGGTGATGGTGATCGCTATCCCCGCCGTTGTTGCTTTCGTAGCGGGCCTCGCCAGTCGATCCCGGTTGCTAAGCGATCAGCGAGGTGGCTTATGGCGCGATATGAGCGAAACAGATTTTTTCCACCAGCCGGTCATTCATATGGTTGCCGCGGCATTGTGGGCTGGTGTTGTTGTCGCCGCTTTAGGCGCCGCCTTGGCAGCTCTAACCGGTGGTCACATGGGACCTGGCCGTTTTACCATCGTGGGCGCGGATCCTGGACAGATTGCACTGTGGTGGGGGCTAGAAGTTTTTATTGGAGTCGCACTCGGTTTGCTCTCCGGTGGTCTGGCCCGCAGCGCTAATGCGAGCTCTCGCTAAGCTGAGAGCGTGAAAGCGCGCCTGGTGGTCCTCATTTCAGGCGGTGGCACCAACCTCGAAGGGCTTCTGCGTGACCTTCCCACATCGGGCATTGAGGCCGAAGTAGTGGCCGTAGGCGCCGATAACGAGGCGCCCGGTCTTGTCCACGCGACGAATCATCACCTGGACACCTTTGTGTGCCAGATGGCTAGCTATCCCGGCCGTGATGCCTGGGGTGTTGCGCTGGGGGATGAGATAGCGAGCTACCAACCAGAGTGGATTGTGCTGAGCGGTTTCATGAAATTGTTGCCCCCGAATCTGGTTACCCGATTTGCGGGGCGCATTATTAACACTCACCCTGCTTTTTTGCCCGAATTTCCTGGTCCACATGGTGTTCTTGACGCGTTAGCGGCCGGGGTTAGCCAGAGCGGAGCATCGGTGATCCTGGTCGATGACGGCATCGACACCGGGGAAATTCTGGCTCAGCAGCGCGTTGCAATTCTAGAAAACGACACTCAGGAGGTGTTGCACGAGCGCATTAAGGTCATGGAGCGAAAGCTCCTACTTGACGTATTAGCCACCCTTGTTAGCGCACCCAAGACAACCGAAAGAACATCAAACTTATGACCCAATCGCCACACCTCATGCCCACCCGAGCGCTTGTTTCTGTGAGCGACAAGACTGGTGTGGTGGAGCTGGGGCACGCTTTACACGCTGAGGGCATCGAGATTGTCTCCACGGGTTCCACTGCTGGTGTATTGCGCGAGGCCGGTCTCGATGTCATCGATGTGAGTTCTGTCACCGGCTTTGTTGAAGCGCTAGATGGTCGCGTGAAAACACTGCACCCCCACATCCATGGCGGTATTTTGGCCGATCTTTCTAAGCCTGAGCACGTGGAAACCCTGGCGGGTTGGGGTGCCAGTGCGCTCGGGTTAGTCATTGTCAATCTGTATCCGTTTGTCGAAACGGTAGCCTCTGGTGCTAGCGAGGCCGACATTATTGAAAACATCGATATTGGCGGACCTGCCATGGTGCGCGGCGCAGCTAAGAATCACGCGCACGTCGCGGTGGTGGTGAGCCCTGATCGTTACGGTGCCCTGATTGAAGCCTTGCGCTCTGGTGGTACGACGCTTGGCCTGCGTCGAGAGTTTGCTGAAGAAGCTTTCGCACACACCGCTCGCTATGACCTTGCGGTCTCGCAGTGGCTGAGCGGCGGCAATCGGGTCAGTTACAGTGCGCTGAAGGTGGGCGAGCTTCGCTACGGCGAAAACTCGCATCAGAGCGCTGCTCTTTTTGAGGGGCCCTCCTCTGCTCCAGGTCTTGCTCAAGCCCGGGTACTCCAGGGTAAAGAGATGTCCTATAACAATTATTTGGACGCAGAGGCCGCGATTCGAGCAGCCTATGACCACACCGCGAGCACGGTGGCGATTATCAAACACCAAAACCCTTGTGGCATTGGTTCCCATGAGGTGCTGGCCAAGGCACATCAGATGGCTTTTGCCGGTGACTCTCTCTCTGCTTTTGGCGGCGTTGTGGCTACTAACCGAGAAATAGATGCTGATACCGCGCGCTCTATTGCCGAGGTTTTTACCGAAGTAGTAGTGGCGCCCTCCTTTAGTGCAGAAGCTTTAGAAATCTTTTCTGGCAAAGAAAACCTGCGCATTGTGGTTCTACCGGAGGGCTTTACCCCGCCCCATCGTGAATGGCGCCATATTTCTGGTGGTGTGCTCATTCAAGACTCAGACCAGCATTTCGCTCCAGTATCTAGCTGGAAGTTGGTGGCGGGCAGCCAACCATCGGCCGAGGTGATGGAGTCTTTGGAATTTGCCTGGCGTGCAGTGCGATCGGTGAAATCTAATGCGATTGTGTTGTGTAGTGGCCGCGCCACCGTGGGTATTGGCATGGGCCAGGTTAATCGGGTGGATTCGTGCCGATTGGCGGTCGAGCGGGCAGGGTCGCGAGCATCGGGCAGTGTTGCCGCCTCGGATGCGTTTTTCCCTTTTGCTGATGGTTTAGAAGTGTTGATTGCCGGCGGTGTGAGTGCCGTGGTGCAACCGGGTGGCTCGCTTCGTGATGGCGAAGTTATCGCCGCAGCGGAAGCGGCTGGAATTGCGATGTTCACCACCGGTGAGCGTCACTTCTTCCACTAAAGGCCAAGCGCGCCGATCTGGTCGCCGTATTCGGTGACCCCCTGGTCAACAAATCCTAAATGGTGAAAGAACTCGCCCGGGCCTTGATCTCCTGGCGACCACACCACGGTGAGGGTGTCGAAACCGCGGCTGCGGGCTTCTTCACTGGCCGCCTCGGTAGCGAAGCGTCCCACTCCTTTGCCCTGCGCACTTGCTGCGACGCTGACGCGCCAGATGCAGCATCGCAGTGCGGGCTCGGGGTGCTCAGAATCGAAGTGGGCTCTGATGACCCCTACGACGTGGCCGTCATCGGTGATGACTCGACTCCAGGTATTGGTGTGATCCAGTGAGGCATCGGCATGAACGTAGGTCACCGGAGTTTCAAATTCCTCTTGACCGGGCAGGAGCTCCAATGAGTTCGCTGCTTGAGCGGTGGTGGCAGAGAGTTCTTCGAGTCCTAATCCATTCATCGACCCAGGTTAGAACGTCTAGGTGAACAATGGGGAGGTATCTTTATGTAAAGATATATTAGTAAGGGTCGCAAACAGACGTAGTCTGGATTGTGAAGTGCTGTTAGCGAAGGGAATTATTGTGGAAAAGATTAAGGTCGAAGGCGTTGTCGTGGAGCTTGACGGCGATGAAATGACGCGCATTATTTGGCAGTTCATCAAGGACAGGCTGATTCACCCCTATCTCGACATTGATCTTGAGTATTACGACTTGAGCATCGAAAAGCGTGATGAGACCGATGACCAGATCACCATTGACGCAGCAAATGCCATCAATAAGCACGGTGTGGGCGTTAAGTGTGCGACCATCACGCCTGATGAAGCCCGAGTGGAAGAATTCGGCCTCAAGAAAATGTGGCGTAGCCCCAATGGAACGATTCGTAACATCCTCGGTGGCGTTATTTTCCGCGAGCCCATCATTATTTCCAACATTCCTCGCTTGGTGCCAGGCTGGAACAAGCCCATCATTATTGGCCGCCATGCCTTTGGGGACCAATACCGCGCAACGGACTTTGTTTTTGACCGACCGGGCAAGCTCACCATTAGCTTCCAGCCCGAGGATGGCAGTGAAGCCCAGAGCTTTGAGGTCTTTGATGCACCCGGTGGTGGCGTGGCCATGGCCATGTACAACTTGGATGCCTCAATTCGCGACTTCGCTAGAGCGTCACTGAACTATGGTCTTGCTCGTAACTACCCCGTCTACCTCTCGACTAAGAACACGATCTTGAAGGCTTATGACGGCCGCTTCAAGGACCTTTTTGAAGAAATCTATCTTGCTGAGTTCAAAACTAAATTCGAAGAAGCCGGTATCACCTATGAGCACCGCCTCATTGATGACATGGTCGCCTCGGCGATGAAGTGGGAGGGTGGTTATGTCTGGGCCACCAAGAACTATGACGGTGATGTTCAATCTGACACGGTCGCTCAGGGCTTTGGCTCGTTAGGTTTGATGACCAGTGTCCTGACTTCCCCCGATGGCAAGATCGTGGAAGCTGAGGCGGCACACGGCACGGTCACCCGCCACTACCGCGAACACCAAAAGGGAAACCCCACCTCGACCAATCCGATCGCGTCAATTTTCGCCTGGACCCGAGGCCTGATGCACCGTGGAAAACTCGATGACAACCAGAAGCTCATCGATTTTGCCAAAACTTTAGAAGATGTTGTCATCAAGACCGTGGAAGCGGGCGCGATGACAAAAGACCTCGCGATGCTCGTGGGTAAAGACCAAACCTGGCTTACCACCGAGGACTTCTTGGCAAAGCTTGATAGCAACTTGGCGAGTCGCCTGAGTTAGTCCGGACTGATTTAGTCTTATCGGGGGTAGTAGCCTAAATACCCCCAGGGGTATATACTGGTGGCGTCGTTGACCACTTACCAACCAAGGAGAATCATCGTGTGCAGCCCCGCGAGTTGTAACCGCTGCAGCAAGGTCACCTGGACCGGCTGCGGAGAGCACATTGAGGAGGCACTTTCTGGCTTCAAGCCAGAAGAACTGTGCCAGTGCGGTTAATACCAAGAGATAAAACCTAAGCTAACGCCCGCCAGATAATGGCGGGCGTTACTTACTTAAAGATGATCGTGCGAGCACCATCGAGCAAAATACGATGCTCGGCATACCAGCGAACTGCTTGGGTGAGTGTTCTGGATTCTTCGTCTTGCCCGATCGCAATGAGGGCTTGTGGTGATTGTGCGTGATCCACGCGCACCACGTTTTGCTCAATGATGGGGCCCTCATCAAGTTCTGTGGTGACAAAGTGAGCTGTTGCTCCGATGAGTTTGACGCCTCGCTGGTGGGCCTGCCGATAAGGGTTAGCGCCTTTGAAACCTGGCAAAAACGAGTGATGAATGTTAATCATCCGACCCTCGAGCGCTTGACACAGCTTTGGGCTGACAATCTGCATATATCGAGCCAGTACGACTAACTCGATATCGTGCTTAGCCACCATCGCCAGCACGTGATCCTCGAAAGCTTCCCGATCAGCGGGGGAATTAATAGGTTTGGACCAAAAAGGAACACCATAAAACTCCGCCAAAGGCGCGAGCGTGTCGTGGTTGGCCATCACCAGAGGAATCTCAATGTTAATGTGGCGATCGCGCTGGCGAACCAAAAGATCACTGAGGCAGTGACCCGCGCTCGAGCCTAAAACCAGGGTTCGAAGCGGTCGACTCACCGTGTTGATTTCGGCACTCATCACATAGCGCGCGATGGTGGGCTGGAGCGCTTGGAGAAAATCGTGATAGCCCGCTGGTGTCTCCACTTGGAGGCGCATAAAGAAACGACCCGTGTCATCGCTGGAGAATTGTTGAGACTCGGTGATGTTTCCTTTGGCCGCCACGATGGCGCCACTAATGGCATGCACAATACCTGGTTTGTCTTCACACACGAGCGTGACGATGAAATGCGAGGGGACTTCTACCACCCCTCTAGCTTAGGCACTGGTTGAGGGTCGCCCGGGCCTTCCACATTCCTGGAGGCTAGACTTATCTCACGCAACTGGCGCAATGATGGATCACCATCGGGGAGCGTAGCTAGCGTGTGGGTCGTGCGCCTGGGCCACCACGAGAACCTCACCACCTACGAAACTAGAGGGAGAATCCCGTGAACCCCACCAACTCATTTAGCGAAACGCTTGCCGTCGTGGATCCTGAGATCCAGGCAGTACTCGATCAAGAACTTCATCGTCAGCGTTCGACGCTGGAAATGATTGCCAGTGAGAACTTTGCACCCCACGCTGTTTTGGAGGCTCAGGGGAGCGTTTTGACCAACAAATACGCCGAAGGGTACCCCGGTAAGCGCTACTACGGCGGTTGCGAATTTGTCGATATCGCCGAAAACTTGGCCATCGATCGGGCGAAGAAACTTTTCGGTGCTGCCTATGCGAATGTCCAGCCCCACTCGGGTGCTAGCGCTAGCGCCGCGGTATTGCACGCTCTCGCCCAGCCTGGGGACAACATTTTGGGACTGGATCTCGCTCATGGTGGCCACCTCACTCACGGTATGCGCCTCAATTTCTCAGGCAAGGTCTATAACGCTGCCGCCTATGAGGTGGACCCCACCACCTTCTTGATCGACATGGACAAGGTGCGAGACGCCGCGCTCGCGCACAAGCCCACGGTCCTCATTGCGGGATGGTCCGCCTATACCCGCCACCTAGATTTTGAAGCTTTTAGAGCCATTGCCGATGAGGTGGGAGCACGCCTTTGGGTGGACATGGCGCATTTTGCAGGTTTGGTTGCTGCCGGTTTGCATCCCTCCCCGCTGCCTCACGCCGATGTGGTCTCGACCACCGTGCACAAGACTCTCGGTGGTCCACGTTCCGGCCTGATTCTCAGCCGCGATGAGTCGCTCGCCAAAAAACTTAACTCGGCAGTCTTCCCCGGTCAGCAGGGAGGCCCACTCATGCATGTGATTGCGGCTAAAGCGGTGGCCTTCAAATTGGCCATGGAGCCCGAATTTGTTGAGCGCCAGGAGCGCACAATTCGTGGAGCGAGACTCATCACCGATCGACTGATGGCCGAGGACTCCCGCGCTGCAGGTGCAGAAGCTCTTACCGGTGGGACTGATGTTCACTTAGCCCTGGTTGATTTGAGGAATTCGCCGTTGGATGGCCAGCAGGCAGAAGACCTTCTCCACACCGTGGGCATTACGGTCAATCGCAACGCTGTTCCCTTTGACCCTAGGCCCCCGATGGTCACCTCTGGTGTTCGCATTGGCACCCCAGCATTGGCCACCCGAGGATTTGGTGATGAGCAATTTAGCGAAGTAGCCGACATTATTGCCCAGACCCTGATGCCAAAACCTGATGTGGCAGGGTTGCAAAAACGCGTCGAGACCTTGGCTGCTGCCTGGCCCCTGTATCCAGAACTTGGCTAAGGGACCCCTCGTGGTTGCACAGCGTTTAGATGGCGTAGCGAGCGCGGCGGCGATCAAAGCCGAGGTTGCCACTCGGGTTAAGGTTCTGCTGGGACAGGGAGTGACCCCGGGCCTTGGCACTGTGCTAGTTGGGGATGACCCAGGCTCACAATGGTATGTAGCGGGCAAACATCGTGACTGCGCTGAAGTTGGCATCGAATCTCACCGGATTGATTTACCCGCCACTGCTAGCGAGAGCGAAGTTTTGGCCGCGATTGACTCGTTTAACAACAATCCTGCTGTGACCGGTTACATCGTGCAGCTCCCACTGCCTGACCAGATTGACACTTCGGTGGTTTTAGAGCGTATTGACCCCATCAAAGATGCTGATGGCTTACACCCGGTCAATCTGGGGAGATTAGTTAACCGGGTGGAGGGCGAGATTGATTTTCCACTGCCCTGCACGCCGCAAGGAATTGTGGAGCTAGTTCTGCGTCACGGACTTTCGTGGGAGGGCAAACACGTTGTTGTTATTGGACGTGGCGTGACCGTGGGGCGTCCTATTGGGGCTCTGCTCACCCGGCGGGGCATTGATGCCACGGTGACTCTCACCCACACCAAGACGGTGGGCCTGGCCGCACATCTCGCTATGGCCGATGTTGTGGTGGCTGCTGCTGGTGTCCATGGCATCGTGAGGGCCGAGATGATTAAGCCCGGAGCAATCGTGCTGGATGTCGGGGTCAGTAGGCAAGAAGTCGAGGGCAAATTTGTGGTCGTCGGCGATGTCGGTGCTGATGTCTGGGATGTGGCGGGCTATGTTTCGCCTAACCCGGGAGGGGTGGGACCCATGACCCGGGCGATGCTACTGAGTAATGTGGTTGATATTGCACAGAGGGAGCTTGCACGCCATGGCTAAGTTGTATTTTCGATACGGAGCAATGAATTCGGGGAAATCCACCGCGTTACTCCAGGCTGCCTACAACTATGAAGAGCGTGGACAACGCGTCATGTTGGCAAAACCTATGGTGGATACCAAAGGCGATCGCACCATTGTTTCTCGTTTAGGGGTAGCGCGCGAAGTTGATGCGGTTATTGAACCCACAACGAATGTGGTGGATTTAGTGGACCGCGAGGTGCAACGGGTCCTCAAAGAACACGGGCAGCCCATTGCCTGTGTTCTCGTGGACGAGTCCCAGTTCTTATCTCCTCGACAAGTCGAGGACCTTCTTGTGGTGGCCATTAGGCGGGGTCTTCCGGTGCTGGCCTATGGAATTCGTACGGACTTTCAAACGGTTGCTTTTCCTGGTTCCCGCCGTTTATTAGAAATTGCGCACTCCTTGGAAGAGCTCAAAACCATTTGTCGTTGCGGTAGTAAAGCAATTTTCAACGCCAGAAAAATTAATGGCACCTTTGTATTTGATGGCGCCCAAGTTGCCATCGATGGTGTCGATGTCACCTACGAATCTTTGTGCGGGAAATGTTACCTAGATGAAAGCGGCGGCAGACTGGCCAGTGGCTACCCACCGCCCGCCGAATTGCACACTATAGAAGGTCCAGACCCCGATTTCAGCTGAGGTTAAGCACCCCGGCCATTTCCAGCGTAACCACCAACTTAATCGCTAGCGAACTTGGACCAGCAAATCATCGCTCGGCCTTACGACACCCCCCAGGGCGGACTATGCCGCTAGAGAGTGGGAGATTGGTCGGGGTGACAGGAATTGAACCTGCGACCTCGTCGTCCCGAACGACGCGCGCTACCAAGCTGCGCCACACCCCGCGATGTGTCTAAAGCTGCCGTGCAAGGCCTAAGCGTAGCTGATATCGTCGCCCACCAACGTGACCAGGACCGCTTCTGGGGGGCAGAAGAGCCTCACCGGAGCATAGATACTGGTTCCCAAACCGGCCGATACTTCCAGGTAGCTGGAGCGGGTGGCATGAGCCCACAGGCCGAGGCCCGACGCTTGGGCAGTGGGGAGATCACAATTAGTGGTGAGTGCGCGGCCACCAGGCAGGCAGACCTGACCCCCATGGGTGTGACCGGCAAAAATCGCGTCGCAGCCATTGGTGACAAAGGCATCGAGAACTCTTTGATACGGCGCATGGGTCACGCCGACGGTGGTAATGGAGTGGTGAGCGCGCTCCTGGGAACTATCTTCGCCTTCGCGGAGCTGCTCGAGCAGGCTGGGGAGACTACCTAGCTCATCTAGGTGATCGTGGGCATCTCCGACGCCCACAAAATCCAGGGTCGAATTATTGATGCGCATTCGGGTGGCGCCGTTGTCAATATCGCGCCACCCCAAAGTCTCGCTATAGAGGCGACTAAGACCAGCAAAATCTAGTAACTCATTCTGGTGTGGTCCAGGAACCGAGGGTCCCAGGAGATAGGCCAGAGGGTTTTTCCAGCGGGGAGCCACGCGGTCATTTGATCCGTGGGTTACCACCCCAGGGATCCCCGCTAAGGGCATCAGCGCCTCGGTGAGAGCCGATAACCCATCGCGGTGACCGAGGAAGTCACCGGTACCTACAACCAGGTCCGGCTCGAGCGCTGCTAGTTCGCGAATCCACGAAATCGCACTGGTATGCCAGGGTGCCATGTGGAGATCACTCAAGTGCAAAACCTTGATCGGGTCAGAACCTGCATCAAGGATGGGGAGAATCTCACGTCGGAGCCTAAAGTTTGTGCGCTCGACTAATACTCCCCATGCCGCCACGCCTCCAGCGACTGCTGTCAGGCTGGTGAGTGCCGCGATGGACTTTTTTGGCATTAGTCCAGTACGGGCTCGTCTGAGCTAACCGGGGTTACCCCACAGGCGACCTCCATTTGGAGCCCCACGTAGTTCCATACTTGTCCGCCAGCGCCAATGCTTTGGCTGACAACCGTTCCGCTGGAGGGGTCGGCGTTAACGCTTCCCTCACCACACGAATAGGCCCGTGGACCCGTCATATTTTGGGCATCAAGCGTCACGTTTGCCGCCGCAACGGATAAACCAACCAGGTTAGGAACAATGGCGTTACCCGTACTTCCCCCGCCGTCGCCCGAAGTTACCCGCACGGTCATGCCGCGAGCAAGGTAGGTGCCAGCGGCGGGTTCATAGAAGATAACGCGTCCCACACCTATCCCCACGGTGACCTCGAGTTTGAGGCCGAGGCTCTCCAGCAGCTGGGTTGCTTCATCGATTGTCAGCCCCGTGATGTTGGGCAATTCGATTCCACTCCCGCGCAGTAGGCGATCGGGCGCTGCGGGGAAGGATTCTCCGCCATATTGCTCGTTCGCATCCTGCATGATGATGCGCCATATATCGTGGCGAAGCACTGTGCCATTGCGGTAGTCCCTCATTCGGTAGTCACCGAGAATGTTTCCAACCCACACGGCGGTGGCAACGTTAGTGCTAGACCCTACGATCCAGGTTTGCACCTGGGAGTCCGTGGTACCCGTCTTGCCGATCACGGGGACCGTGCCGCCTGGATTAGAACGCGATCCTGTTCCACCGGTAATGACTGATCGCATTGGTGCGGCGGCGGCCGCGGCAACATCAGGGGTGATGCCCTGGCGACATTTTGGTTCTTGACCGAGGATGGTGACACCATCTGCGGTGACAAAACGATCGATGACGATGGGCTCGCAGACCACACCTCCATTAGCGATTCCACCGAATGCCCCGGCCATAGTCAAAGGCGCAATCTCGTTAGTCCCCAGCACTGCTGCAGGGTTAGTTTGGAGGGTGCTGTTATCGGCACGGTGAACGAACATAGATTCTGCCGCAGCCCGAATTTCGCACTGATCGAGCTGTTCAGCTATCGAGGCGTAAGCGGAGTTAATGGAGCGCACTGTGGCTTCAAATACCGTGGCAACGGGGATTAGGAGGTCACCTGAGTTTTTGAACTCCCAGAGTCCACCCCAGGGTCCACCGCCATCGCCACAGGTGTCCAAGAATTCTGCTTGCTCTAATTCCATCCGGGAAGCATCAACAACTTCGTTGAGACCATAACCGCGTTGCAGCCAGGCAATAAGAGCAAAAATCTTGTAGGTAGAGCCAACCTGGAAACCACTGGATCCGCCATATTGGCGATCGGTATTGAAGTTCACGGCGGTGGTAGAAATTCCACCACCCTCCTCGGAGTCATCAAAGATTTTGTTCTGCGCCATGGTGAGCACTCGACCAGTCCCCACTTCGACACTGGTGGTGGCCGAGCCCAAATCAAAGCGTTCTTCATCGTTGGGCACGAGTTCCCACACGCGGTCTTGAGCGGTGGTCTGTAAAGACATGTTCAACGTGGTGTAGACATCAAGTCCACCTTGACGCCAACGCTGATTGCGTTCCTCAGGGGTCGCACCCAAGCTGTCAAAGTTTTCTACGTTCTTAATGACGAAGTCACAAAAGAACTTGGCGTAGGTGTCCGCCGCCAAACAACCGGCGGTGGGGGGTGAAATGGTGACAAACGACGAATCAACTGTGGTCGCAATGGCCTGGTCGTATTGAGCTCGGGTGAGGTAATCCTCGGCGAGCATGGCCGCAAGAATAATGTCACGCCGTTCCTGATTAGCGCCATAGTTGGCCGGATCAGAAAGGTTCCTGGTGGTGGGGTATTGAACGATGGCCATCAAACTGGCGGCTTGCGCAGCGGAAAGATTCTTTGCCGTTTTACCAAAATACATTTGGGCTGCCGCTTGAACACCATAGGTGTTGCCGCCAAAACCGGTGATGTTGAGGTACGCCTCAAGAATCTCATCCTTGGTGTAAAGCTTTTCGAGCCCAATGGCGAGCTTCATCTCATTGAGTTTGCGACTAAAACTTGTTTCAATCGCATCCGCGTAAGCTGCCTGGCGCTCCTCTTCTGTGGGCAGATATTGCGAGCGCTGAATGTACGTGTTTTTCACCAACTGCATGGTGAGCGTGGACGCACCACTTTCGATGCCGCGAGAGAAAACGTTGCCAATGCTCGCGCGCAAAATGGAGTTAACATCGACACCGGTGTGGTCGTAAAAGCGTCGGTCTTCACCTGCTATCGCGGCGGCCGCGAGAAAGGGCGACATGTCATCCAGTGCAACTTCTTCGCGGTCTTGCCAATAGACCTCAGCAAAGGTTGTATAGCCATCGGCGGTGTCGGAGGTGTTTTGCGCCCACAGGGTGTTCTTTTGAGCCTGCTCACCCAATTCGATGAATTCGGGTAAGGCCTCGAAAACACCAATGGCGGTGTTGGCGCCAACACTGGTGACGGCTAGTGCGGGAGAAATCATGGCGGTTACCATCACCCCAGCGAGTGCACCAAAACCGGCAATCCCGGTGAGTGCCTGGAGGAAGCCACGTGGACGGCGGTTGGAATCAGACATAGGCTCCAGGTTACGCGATGGTTCTCTATGATTGCGGTGAAACGAGGTAATACGATGACGAGCTGGGAATACATCACCACTCCGCTGATCATTCACAACTCGACTGCCATCTTGAATAATTGGGGCAGTCAGGGTTGGGAACTAGTTCAGATTGTGACAGGACCCGAAGGCGGTCTCGTTGCCTACTTTAAACGACCGAAAGAGGACTCCTAATGGGACACATTGACGCACGTTTGAGTGAGCTGGGTATTACCTTGCCCGGTGTTGCCACCCCCGTGGCCGCGTATGTTCCCGCGATGATGACCGGGAACCTGCTTTTCACCGCCGGTCAACTGCCTTTTGTTGATGGCGCACTGGTCGCTACCGGCAAGGTTGGTCGGGAGGTTTCCGTTTCCGAGGCCGCCGATTTGGCCAGGATTTGCGCACTCAATGCGCTCGCTGCCGCTAAGAGCGTGCTGGGCTCGCTCGATCGGGTTACCCGTGTTGTTAAGGTGAACGGTTTTGTGGCGTCTATGCCCGATTTCATTGGTCAGCCTCAGGTGCTTAATGGCGCCTCGGAATTCCTGGGTGAAGTATTTGGTGACCTGGGCGCTCACGCCAGAGCTGCCGTAGGGGTTGCAGTTCTCCCCTTAGACGCTCCGGTTGAGGTGGAGTTGATTCTGGAGTTTTCTAGCTAGCTACTTCCCGCTATTCGTTGACCGAATCGCTGATGGTGCGAATTACGGAAGCGTCCATCAGCGTTGTGGTGTCTCCCACGTCGCGACCCTCAGCAATATCGCGCAGCAGGCGCCGCATGATTTTGCCCGATCGCGTTTTAGGCAACTCGGCCACAACAAAGACCCTCTTGGGTTTGGCAATGGCACCAATTTGTTCGCCAACCCACGCTCGCAACTGGTGTGAAACTTCTTCGTCGCTGAGCGTTCCCGCGAAGCGAGATTTCAAAATGACGAAGGCCACCACGGCCTGTCCTGTGGTGTCATCATGTGCTCCCACCACCGCAGCCTCGGCGGTCATCGGGTGAGCCACGAGGGCTGATTCGATTTCCATGGTGGAGAGTCGGTGACCTGAAATGTTCATCACATCATCGACTCGGCCCAAAAGCCACACGTCGCTGTCTTTGTCCAAGTGAGCGCCATCACCAGCAAAATAGCGAGTCCCAAACATTGACCAATAGGTTTCCTGGAATCTCTCCGGATCTCGCCAGATACCCCGGAGCATGGAGGGCCACGGTTCGGTAATGACCAGTAGGCCGCCAGCCTCCGGTCCCACCTGTTGGCCGTCTTCTGTCAACACATCAACGCAGATCCCGGGGATAGGAACCTGAGCGCTACCTGGTTTGGTTGAGGTCACCCCCGGTAGAGCAGAAATCATGATGGCACCCGTTTCGGTTTGCCACCAGGTGTCGACAATCGGGGTGGTGTTACCACCAATGACCTCTCGGTACCACATCCATGCCTCAGGGTTGATGGGCTCACCCACCGTGCCGAGCACGCGCAGGCTGGAAAGGTCAAACTTTTGGGGAATCTCTCGTCCCAGTTTCATGAACGTGCGAATAGCGGTGGGGGCTGTATAGAAAATGCTCACCCCGTATTTTTCGATAATCTCCCACCAACGGCCAGGGTGGGGGGTATCGGGGGTTCCTTCATAAATAACTTGGGTAGCACCATTAGCCAGTGGCCCATAGACCACATAGCTGTGTCCGGTGATCCAGCCGATATCGGCTGTGCACCAGTACACATCCGTTTCCGGATGAAGGTCAAAAACATTTTTGTGGGTAAAGCTTGCCTGAGTCAGGTAGCCACCGGAGGTGTGCAAAATTCCTTTGGGTTTACCCGTCGTTCCCGAGGTATAGAGAATGAAGAGCGGATTTTCTGCTTCGAAAGCTTCCGCGCGATGGTCATCCGACATCGGAGTCATTTCTTCATGCCACCAGAGGTCACGACCGCTGGTCCACTCAACCTCGTTGCCGCCACGTTGGACGACCAACACTTTTTCTACCGACGTTTTTCCATCCGCTAGCGCCTGATCCACCGCCGCTTTGAGCGGGAATACAGACCCTTTACGGTTTCCGCCATCGGCCGTGATGACCATTTTTGCTTCGGCATCGTCAATGCGGGCGCGAAGGCTTTCGGCACTAAATCCGCCAAAGACGACCGAGTGAATCGCTCCCAGGCGTGCCACGGCCAACATCGCAATGATCGCCTCCGGCAGCAACGGCATATAGATAATGACGCGATCGCCTTGGGTGAGGCCCAAACTTGACAAAAGATTGGCGGCTTTCTTCACTTCTGAGGTCAGTTCCGAATACGTAATGTCGCGCCGATCGCCCGGCTCGCCCTCAAAGTGCAAAGCGACTCGGTCGCCAAGCCCCGCCGCCACGTGACGGTCTAAACAGTTGTAGGCGACATTCAACGTGCCATCGGCAAACCATTTTGCAAACGGTGGGTTAGACCAGTCCAAAACCTCGGTGAAAGGTTTATGCCAGTGCAGAAGTTCCCGAGACTGTGTGGCCCAAAAGCCTTCACGGTCATCACTCGCCTGCTCATAGAGTGACGCTTGGCCAATAGCCTGCGCAGCAAATTCGGCGCTGGGAGGAAATCGGCGTTCTTCGTGCAGAAGGCTGTCAATTTGTTGTTCTTTGGACATCATTATCCTTAGTTTTCATCAGGTTTGCGCTGCCTGGAGGCGCGATGCGAGAACCGATGTGCCCCAGTCTAGAACAGGGTGAGCTATCTCGTCACGTCTCGTTTTCCACAGGAGGTTGGCTGCCTTAAACGCCAAGGTGGCAACCTCTGCCACCCTCGGGAGCTATGTCCCAAGCGCCGCTGAATATCCCGTTGTGGTTAGTGCGGGATAAACCCCCAGGGGGTATCACCGCTGGGATTCGAAACCAGCTGGGGCCCTTGGCTGAGATTGTCGATGATCCCCGCGTCACTGATGTTTTTCTTACCGGTTCGGGGGTTGTCTTTGTCGACACGGGGGAGGGGAGCTATCCCGTGTCAGGTGTTGGTATCGCTAACGCGCCAGCCACGGATCTTGCCAGAGGACTAATCGAAGCGGGTGGTCGCCACGTGGATGAAGCCAACCCACTCGTTGATGTGCACCTAGGTGGTGGCCTTCGGGTTCATGTTGCGCTTTCACCCATATCGACCCGGGGTCCAGAAATTTCGATTCGTATTCAACGCCACCAAAAACCGCAGTTGGATCAGTTGTCTTTGGAATTTCCCGACGTTGTCATACCCCGCCTCATTCATGCCGTGGAGACCAAACAAACACTGCTGATTTCGGGGGCAACGGGGTCGGGGAAAACCACACTGCTCGGGGCGCTAATGGCCTATGCCGCCTCTACCGAGCGATTAGTGGTGTTGGAGGACTTAGCCGAATTGATGATTGACCACCCTCATGTAGTCAGCCTCGAATGTCGCCAAGCAAACATGGAAGGAAAAGGGGAGGTGACCCTCACCCGGTTAGTTCGAGAAGCCCTGCGCATGAAACCCTCACGACTCATCGTTGGCGAATGTCGAGGTGGTGAAATTGGCGATCTTGTGCAGGCGTTCCACACTGGCCACCGCGGTGGTGCCACCACAGTGCACGCCCACTCTGTTGGGGAAGTACCTCTAAGACTTGATTCTCTAGCCGCGCTGGCCGGTATTGACTCGAAGCATTTCGCCCGCCACGCAGTGGGGGCCTTTGATCTGATTGTTCATCTCGAGCGAGTGGGTAGCCAATCGAGGCGAATAAGTTTTGGCCATTTGCGTCGCACGACGGAAGGAGAACTCGATGTGGTCGTGGAAGAAATTCCTGCCAAACCGGCCAGCACCTAAACCAGGCGAACCGGATCATGATCTGCACTATTTGGCAGCGTTTATTAGCGCCGGGATGAGTCCTGTGAGCGCCTGGGATGAATTAGCCCATCAGGCGCAACAGGGGGACGTTGCTGACTTAATTGGGTTAGAAACCCAGTACGGTGTGGCCTTGGCGGCTGCCATTGAGCTGATTACCAGGGAGCAGAGCCAATCGTGGCGCGTTGTGGGTGCGGCTTGGTCGCTGGCTCGAGAAACGGGTGCCCCGCTTGCGCCGGCACTGCGGGCCATTGGTGGCGCTATCCAGGATGCCAAAAGAACCCAGCGTGAGATCACGGCGGCGCTTGCCGGCCCGCGGGCAACACTTCGCCTTGTCTTAGCCCTGCCACTGTTGGCCCTCTTCGGCGGACTTCTCACCGGAGTGAACCCAAGCAGCGTGTTGCTCGCTTCTCCACTGGGTCTGGGTGCTCTGGTGATGGGAACGCTGTGCTTTGTCGGGGCATGGTGGTGGATTCGCTTACTCACTGCCCAGGCAACGCCGCGATCTAGTTTTGAATCCATCCCGCTTGATCTTTACGCCTTGGCGCTCTCGGGTGGACTGATGCCAGAAAGAGCACGCGGGCTGGTGGAGAAGGCCATGGCCGACTATCGATTGGATGAGGGCGATACAGAGCAGATTCAGCGCCTGAGCTCGCTTTCTCGCCGGGCCGGCGTCCCCATTGCGCTCCTTGCTCGAGAGCATTCCAGGGTGCACAGGGATATTGCCCGCACTAACGCAATGGAAAAGGTGGAGCGCTTAGGTGTCTCGGTGGTGCTACCGCTGGGGCTATTAGTCTTGCCAGGTTTTGTCTTAGTTGCGGTGGTTCCTATGGCCCTTGGTTTGTGGGCGGGAACGGGGCTGTCGTAGTTGTCCCCATTAAAGTTGTGGTGAAGATTTCCGACGCATTTTGCCGCGCGCAACCAACGCGCTACTGGATACGCCAAATTGCGGAGGGGGTCAAGTGGAAAAACTGGAACTTCTCACATTGAGAATCGGTGGTGCTCCCGGCACTTTTGATGAGGAAGTATTCAAATTTTCCACCTTCGTGAAAATACAAATTTGGTTTTCTTGGCGCTAATCAAACGCGGTGGGAGGAGATTCTTTTGACTTCCATTTTCGTGTTCATTGACGAGTCAGGAAATTTCGATTTTTCCAGCTCCGGAACCAATCACTTTGTGATGGCCGCAGTTACCTGCCGCGATCCAGTCTCGACCGCGTCTGAAATGTTGAAGCTCAAGTATGAACTTATGGCCCAAGGGGTCGATCTTGCCCATTTCCATGCTTCTGAAGATAAGCAATCAACGAGGGACAGGGTCTTTCCTCTGATCGCTCGGATGGAGAGTATCTCAGCGGACACACTCTGGATAGATAAGCACTATGTTGCTCCAGCCCTTCAGCACACCGCTGGAATCTACTCGGCGTTTGGTGGCGCTATCGCGACGTTACTGCTGACGACTCTTACCGAGGAAAGTTACGACGAAGTAATTTTGGTGTTCGATAAAGCTCTCAAGAACAGTGACGAAAAAGCATTCCTCTCAGAAGTCAAGCCGAGGCTACGCAAGCTAAACCAGCCGTTCAAAATTTATTTTCAGAGTGTAAAACTTGACTTCAACGGTCAAGTAGCCGATTACATTGCCTGGGCACATTACGTGAGTTTAGAAAAGGACGAGATTCGACCGCTGGGGGAATTACCTATGAGGTTAACAAAACAGGTAAACCTTTCTAGCGCGAGTCTGCATCGCTCCGATTAAAAAAAATGACCCCCTCGACTACCGAATGGAGAGCACCGTGGCTCTTATCATCGAGGGGGAACCTTTGCCCTTACTTTACTGCGTTAACTCGCAGCTGTGTCTTTCTGAAGCGAAGTTGTTGACGCTCAAGGATGGTCTCGTCGATTGGCAGGGTTTGGGGTTCTTGATGGCCTCAGAAGTCTTGATGGGCGGGCGGCTAGGTCCCAGTTGTCCCCAATGAAGTTCTGCCAACTATTTTCGACGCATTTTGTGACCGACATCTGATGCGCTGGATCCCCTGCCAGGGTGTGCCCGTGGCCATCTGGGCCACCGGAGAAAAAGGGGAAAACATGACCAGTATCGATATTTCGACCATGGAAAGCGACAGTGAATCAGGTGCGGCAACGGCCGAATACGCTATCGCCACGATGGCGGCCGTCGGGTTTGCCGGATTGTTGGTTGTCATTATGCGAAGCGATGAAGTGCGCCAAATACTGACCGACCTGGTGCGCAGTGCTCTCACGTTCACCGGGTGAGCGCGGCGCCATTACCGCTGAGATGATGATGACCCTGCCCGTGCTAATGATGGTGTTCGCCGTCATGATGGTGGGTTTACAAACCGGTTTAGTGCAGTACAAACTGCAACACGATGTCAGTGATGACGCACGCTTGGCATCATTGGGCGCCCCGGTAGCGAATGCGAGGGTGGAGGGCGATTTCCTGTGTGTCACGCGCGAGGCGCACCTGCGCGGTGGCATGTGGGCACTTTCGCCACACACCTTGAGCGCTAGTGCCTGTGCGCTCAATCCCGCGGGGTGGAGTCCATCGGTGGATGGTGAGTATTGACCGGGGTAGTGCCACACTCAGCGTTGCAGGCGCCTGTGTGGCACTAGCCATGGCCGGTGGGATCGCCATTGTGGCCGGCTTTGGTGTGATTCAGGCGCAGCGAAGCCAAGACACCGTTGACCTTGCGGCCCTTGCTGCCGCTGATGTGCTCCATGGCGTAGCAAGCGGTCAACCGTGCGAAGTGGCACTGAACCTCGTGGAGATTCAGGGGCTCACCCTCGAATCGTGCACGCTGGATAACTCCGGTGCTTCGGTGGAAGCCAGCGCCGTCGTGGCGGGGATTATCCGAGTGTTTCGGGCTCGGGCTGTGGTGGCCAATGCTGGCGCCTAATGAAATGTTGTGTATCGTGACCCCCGTTGAGATTTTCATTCTCACCCCCACCACCTATCACTGCGTTTTTTGCCGCAGCGAATCCCAGCGCAAGGAGTAGCGTGCCCGCTAGTAAGAAGCTCGTCATCGTGGAGTCGCCTGCTAAGGCTAAAACCATTGGCAAGTATTTAGGCGATGGCTACGAGGTCATGGCGTCGGTGGGCCATGTCCGTGACTTAGCGAGCCCCAAGGACTTGTCGCCTGAAATTAAGAAGACTTCTGCGGGAAAATTCGCCATTGATATTGATAACGACTTTCAGCCGATATATGTCACTACTGATCGTGGCAAAAAAACAGTGGCAGATCTCAAAAAAGCGGCGAAGACGGCCTCAGAAATATTGCTCGCAACAGATGAGGACCGCGAGGGGGAAGCCATCGCTTGGCACCTGCTTGAAGTACTCAAACCGACTGTGCCCGTGCGACGCATGGTTTTTCACGAAATCACCAAAGAAAGTATTACCAAAGCGGTGGAATCCACCCGAGAGCTCGACGTTGACCTCGTTGATGCCCAGGAAACCCGGCGCATACTCGACCGTCTCTACGGTTTCGAAGTATCGCCCGTGCTCTGGCGCCGCGTTAGCGGAGCCAAGTCAGCCGGGCGGGTTCAATCGCCTGCTCTGAAACTCATTGTCGATCGTGAGCTAGAGCGCCGAGCATTTGTGGCGGCCACCTACGCTGACGTGGATGCCAAGGCCACAAAAACCTCGGGTGAAGCGTTTTCTATCGCGCTATCCAAACTTGATGATCGCCGCGTGGCTTCAGGTCGGGACTTTTCTGAGGATGGCCAACTCAAATCTGATGCGATTTTGCTTAGCGAAGAAAGCGCCAATGCCTTGGCCGGGGCGCTTGGCGCTCCTGGTGTTTCTCCAGTCGTGAGCAAGGTGGAAGCCAAGCCCTATACGAGGCGGCCCGCCGCACCGTTTACGACCTCGACTCTTCAGCAGGAGGCGGGGCGCAAATTGCGTTACTCCGCCCAGCAAACAATGAGTATCGCCCAGGGCCTCTATGAAAACGGACACCTTACTTATATGCGCACCGACTCGGTGTCGCTCTCAGGCCAAGCGATTGGCGCTGCTAGAGCGGCTGCCACCAGCTTGTATGGCGCACAGTCCGTTCCCGCTGAGCCCAGGCTTTATAAAGGGAAGACCAAAAATGCGCAGGAAGCCCACGAAGCGGTTCGTCCCGCCGGGGATGTCTTTGCTTCTCCTAGTGAGCTGGGCTCCAAACTTCGCGCCGATGAACTAAAGCTTTATGACCTGATTTGGAAGCGCACTGTTGCCAGCCAAATGGTCGATGCTAAGGGGGAAACTGTCACCGCCACGCTGGAGATATCCTCGCTCCCGGCCACCGCAGATGTTGCTTTTAGCAAAGCTGAGTGGTCAGCGTCTGGAACGGTGTTGAGCGAACGCGGTTTCTTGCAGGCCTATGAGGAAAGCAAGGACGAGGAAGCCAGCGAAGACAGAGCATCTGCTGGCTCTGAAGCGATTCTTCCTCCACTGAGCGTGGGAGAAATCACTGCAATTTCTGAGATCGCCGCCAAATCTCACAGCACGCAACCTCCTGCCCGATACACCGAGGCCAGTTTGGTCAAAGCTCTGGAAGAACGCGGTATTGGTCGGCCCTCAACGTATGCGTCGATCATTTCGGTGATTATCGATCGCGGTTATGTCTTCAGGCGCGGAACCGCGTTGGTTCCCCAGTGGATTGCTTTCCCCGTTACCCGGTTACTCCAGGAGCGCTTTTCTGACCTGGTGGATTATGACTTCACGGCTGAGCTCGAAGAGGATCTCGATCGCATCGCGCGCGGAGAATATAAACGAAGCGAGTGGTTGCATCGTTTCTACTTTGGGGACAAGGACCACCGAGGCCTCAAAGACGTGGCTATCGCCGCCACCGAGGAAATTGATGCCAGGGCTCTCAACACGTTGGAGATCACCCCGACCATTAATTTGCGCGTCGGGAAGTATGGCCCCTTCTTAGAAGTAACGGATGAGGCAACCGGTGAGGTCACAAACGTGAATCTCCCGCCGGAGTTAGCACCAGATGAACTCACTCCAGAAAAGGCTCAACAACTTGCTGATGAGCCCCCCGTGGTGGACCGGGTATTGGGTGTTGACCCGGAAACCGGCCGCGACATTGTGGCGAAAAAAGGCCGCTTTGGCCCGTATGTCACCGAAATCCTTCCCGAGCCTGAGGCCCCTGCTGAGGACGCACCGGTGAAGAAAAAGAAAGCACCAGTAGTGAAGCCGAAGACTGCTTCGCTGTTCCAATCCATGCAAGTGGAAACCATTGATTTAGAGACAGCCCTCACACTCTTGGCTCTCCCTCGCGAGGTGGGGCTTGATCCTGAATCGGGCGAGATGATCACTTCGCAAAACGGTCGCTATGGCCCCTATTTGAAAAAGGGAACTGACACCCGCTCGCTGGATGCCGAAGAGAAAATCTTCGATATTGATATAGCTGGCGCCCTGGCACGTTTTGCTGAGCCCAAATATGCCGGGCGTCGCCAAGCCTCTGCTCTGAAAACCTTTGAAGCAGATCCCATCAGTGGCAAACTCATTTTGCTCAAAGATGGTCGCTTTGGCCCGTACGTGACCGATGGTGAAATCAATGCCACGGTGCCTCGTGGGATGTCACTAGATGACCTTGATTTTGAAGCCGCCGTTCAGCTCATCGCCGATAAACGCGCCAAAGGACCTGCTCCCAAGAGGGTTGCGAAAAAGAAGCCGGCAGCCAAGAAAAAGCCCGCTGCCAAAAAAACCGCGGCTAAAACAACGACGAAGAAGCCAGCAGCTAAAAAACTGGCGACTAAGACGGGGATGCCAAAGAAGCTGACCATCACAGAAGAAGGCGAATAAGTGTCCGGGGTCTTCGTCACTTTTGAAGGTGGTGATGGGTCGGGAAAGACGACCCAGATTCAGCTGCTCAAAAAGTGGTTAGAAGACCATGGACACACCGTGGTGGTGACTCGTGAACCAGGCGGAACAGATTTAGGTAACGAGCTGCGCGAGATTATTTTGCACCGCAAGGGTTTCATTGCCCCTCGGGCCGAAGCGCTGCTCTACGCGGCTGATCGAGCCCACCACATTCACACCCTGGTCAAGCCTGCTCTCGAACGCGGCGAGGTGGTCGTCCAAGACCGTTACTTAGATTCTTCCCTCGCCTACCAGGGTGCCGGGCGAGTACTGGACCCGAACGAGGTGCGAGAGGTGTCACTCTGGGCGACAGAAAATCTCATGCCCGTGCTCACCGTGTTACTTGATGTGCCCGCGGATGTGGCCAAGAAGCGCCAAAATGCGCTGGAGCGAGCATATGACCGATTGGAAGCGGAAGCGGAAGATTTTCATCAGCGAGTGCGCACCAGCTACCAGGCTCTTGCTGATGCGGAGCCAGAGCGTTTCTTGGTCATCGATGGCACCCTAGCGATTGAGGCGATTCATGACCAGATTATTCAGAAGGTCTCCCACCTTCTCAGCTAGCCTGGGGCCATGAGTCTTTGGGATGAATTGGTGGGCCAAGACCACGCCATATCCCTGATGAAAGCTGCTGCCACACCGGGGTCGGAGGCGATGACCCATGCGTGGCTAATTACCGGGCCTCCTGGTTCAGGGCGCTCCACACTGGCGCACGCTTTTGCGGCCCAGTTGGTTGGAGCCGGTGATGACCCCAATAGTTGGGCCCAAGTGGTTCATGGCGCCCACCCTGATGTTTCGATTCTTGCCACAGACCGCGTCACCATCACGATAGAAGAAGTGCGGGCGTTGGTGTCGTTTTCTTATTTTTCGCCCTCACAAGCGTCGTATCGCGTGGTAGTGATTGAGGACGCCGATCGGATGACGGACCGAACCTCCAACGTTTTGCTGAAAGCTCTCGAAGAACCGCCACCGCAGACGGTGTGGATTTTGTGCGCCCCCTCACCCGCTGATGTGTTGCCTACAATTAGATCCAGAATGCGCTCGGTCGCACTTCGGGTGCCCAGCATTGACGAGGTGGCAACGCTGATATCCCGGCGCGAAAATGTCGATCCTGCGCTGGCGCAGTTAGCAGCACGTGAAGCGCAAAGCCATATCGGTATGGCCACTCGGCTCGCTACCGATAAAGACTCCAGGATCCGCCGTGACGAATCCGTGGCCGCAGTGCTCGGACTCACCACGGTCTCTAGCGCTGTCAAAGCGGCCGCTTTGTTGCTTGAAATCGCAAAAGACGATGCTGCCGCCCTGGTAGATCGTCATGACGCGAGTGAACGAGAGGCACTATTGCATTCCTTAGGTATTGCTCCGGGTGGGGCGGTACCCCAGGCTCTTCGTTCTCAGCTCAAGACGTTGGAGGAAGACCAAAAACGGCGCGCCACGAGAAGCCTTCGCGATGCCGTGGATCGGATCCTGGTCGATGTGATGTCGGTTCTTCGAGACGTGTTGATGCTCCAGGTTAATGCTGGCGTGGAGTTAGTAAACCAGCGTCACATCGAAGGCATCGAGGCGCGTGCGGCGGTGACAACACCGGATCTCACGTTGGCTGCACTCGATGCTTTGGGTGCTGCCAGGACAGCAATGGCCGGGAATTCTCCGCCATTGCTGGTCTTAGAGGCGTTATTGATTAACGCCAGTGGACGTGTTCCCTTTTCCAGACAGGACTAGCAGACCAGCAGGCCTCGTAGGCAAGAATTTGATGCCTCTTTATTTTGTACAAGTTGTTCATCTTTGGGTTAACACAAGCGATTACTGCACACGCTGGTTCAAGTCGGTTACCATAGGGAGTCCCTGTTTCAGGGTTCGCCGCCTTAGCTCAGTTGGCAGAGCGTCTCACTCGTAATGAGAAGGTCCCGGGTTCAATTCCCGGAGGCGGCCCCAGAATAGTCTTAGATATTTCGCCCACCTGGAACCGCACAGTGGCGACATCTCCGCTATGTCCTCGCTTGTAGGTCGCCACATCAGTAGCCTGGACCACCTATGACTAACCCAGAGCGCACGCGAGTAAACCGGTATCTCTTTGCCGTCGGAGCCACCGTCTTTGCCGGCTTCTTTGTGGCCGTGCAGTCGCGTATCAATGGCGAATTTGGCGTGGCCTTGGGCCATGGGGCGCTGGCCGCTTTAGTGTCCTTTTCCTCGGGGTTAGTAATTTTGACAATCGTGTTAGCTTTTCGAAAAAAAGCACGTCAGGGCCTCACTGTGGTGTGGGCAGCGGTGAGATCTGGCGAGCTCCCCTGGTGGACAACCATGGGTGGCGCGGGCGGGGCTTTTCTCGTGCTCACCCAAGGGCTCAGCGCCGGTGTGTTGGGTGTGGCTTTGTTCACCATTGCGGTGGTGACGGGGCAAACCTTGGGTGCGCTCGTTATTGATGCCAAGGGATGGTTTGGGGCGCTTCGGGTGCCACTTACCCTGTGGCGGGTAACCGGAGCAGTGGTGGTCTTAGCGGGTGTGGTCATCGCTCTTGATATGGGCAATGGTGGTTTTTCGTTCTCGCCAACATTGTTCATCCTGCCTCTCGTTGCGGGTACGGGTCTGGGATATCAACAAGCAGTGAATGGTCGCATTCGCACACTCTCGAACTCGCCTTTGGGGGCAACTTTTGTGAATTTCGCCATCGGGACTCTTGTTTTGGCGCTGGTGTTTGTGGTCTCGTTGGCCTTTGTCGATGTCCCCACGACTTGGCCCAGCGCTTGGTGGCTTTGGATGGGTGGCGCGGTAGGCGTCATGTTCATTGCGATTCAGGTGAGCACGGTGACCGTTATTGGCGTCCTAGGCCTGGGGGTAAGCCTGGTGACAGGCCAGCTTTTGGGCTCACTTGTCTTAGACGCCCTGGTTCCGGTTGCCACATCAAACCAAAGCATGACCACCGTTATTGGCGCCTTGGTCACCTTGGCAGGTTCTGCCATGGTGACGCTGACTAAGAAGTCGAAGTCTTCTTAGGTTTTCTCCGCGGTCTCTTCGCCTGGCACAAAATCCAGAGCTAACGAGTTCATGCAATAGCGCTGGCCGGTAGGGGTGCCAGCGGCGTCATCGAAGAGGTGGCCCAAGTGACCACCGCAGGCAGCGCAGGTCACTTCGGTGCGCACGGCACCAAAACTGCGGTCCTCGTGGAGTTCGATGGCCAGAGGGTCAATCGCATCCCAAAATGAGGGCCAACCAGAACCGGACTCAAATTTTGTGCCACTGGGGAAAAGCTCTTGAGAGCAACCTGCGCAGCGGTACATGCCCTCACGTTTTTCATCCAAGAGCGCACCGCTCCATGCTGGTTCGGTAGCGGCCTGGCGCAAAATGGCAAAGCGCTCGGGAGGTAACTCCGCTTTCCATAGCGCGTTATCTTTCGTTATTTTTTCGACCATAGTTGTTGAGCCTCCTCAGGTGATGCACGTAATAGTCCATTAAACTGCCCTTTGTGAGCCAAGCAAACATAATCGTCAAAACGTGGGGTGAATTCACACCTGATGATGTGTTTGAGATGGCGGTTTTGCGCTCTGAAGTTTTTTTCGTGGAACAGCGCATTGATGAAGAAGAATTTGATTCCTTTGACCGCAATCCAGAAACGATGCACCTGTGGTGTTCAGATGCCCTGGGAATGCAAGCTTATTTGCGCATCATCCATAACGATCACGAAGCAGCATCCCACCACGGCATTGCCGTGGGATTGGGTCGCATGGTGGTGCGAGCTGATGCCCGAGGCCTCGGTTTAGCTCAGCAACTCATGGAGCAGGCGCTGGAGATTGCGGGGGATAGCCCGCTTTATTTGCACGCTCAGGAATACGTCAAAGGTCTCTATGCCAAGAGTGGTTTTGTCGAAACCGGTGAGCAATTCATGGAAGCTGGCATCGAGCACCGATTAATGCTGAGATATCCCGGTGTTTAGCCCAGGCGCACTTGCCTGGGCACTAGCGCTTGTATTCTCCCCGGTGGCTTATCTCCCTGCTGTGAGTGTGATTGCTCCAGAGAGCTCAGCAGCTGCTTCCTCGTCGTGTCAGATTGTTGATGCAGAGGTCACCTGGGGTTTCAAGGAATCTTTTCGCTCCTATATTTCGGGAGCCATCGCTCAAGGTGAATGGCTAGTGGGGGGCGATGTGGGCTATGAGACACCCAATTTCCTTTTTTCCGACGGCGTTGGTGAGATTGCCCCCGATGCGTCAACTGGGCAAGTGACTTTTGTTGGGACCATGGAGTTTGTCGGCCATGGCGGGATTCTAGATACAACACTGACCAACCCCACTCTGGTTTTTCTAAGCCCGAGGGAGGCAACCCTGGTTGTTGATGTTAACGGCGACACGATGGAAGAGCTCAGGGTTAGGGCTGATCGGGTTCAATTCGCCAGCGTGACCTGGAAATCAGGGGATAGTCGACTGGATACCGATACTGGTCGCTGGAGTGTTAGCCAAGCTCGTGTGGTGCTGACACAAGAAGGCTCGGCGGCTTTTGGGACATACCTAGCCGGGGAAGAACTAGACCCACTGTCGTTTGAACTACAGGCCAACCCCGGTTGTGTGGTGGGGCCAAGCTGGAGTGTGTGGTGGATTTCAGCGGGCGTAACAGGTTTAGTTGTTGCAGGTATTGCCGTGGTGGTTATTTTGTCGCGGGGGAATAGATGGCCCGGGCCAAAGCGTCCATAATTTCTGGTGTGCGTGGCCCGAAGCTTAAAACTTGGGAATCAGCCATATCGACAAAGCGCCGATTCTTCCCCGCGGTGGTGAGCCCTAGAGCCGGTTTCGCCTCGAGTAGTTTGTCGACTCCGCCCACACTCTGAAGCCCATGGGTCATCACCAGGATCAGATCCGGGTTGGCAGAAATGAGAGCCTCATCTGTCATAGGTCGTAAACCGGTCCAGCCAATCTCGGTGGCAATATCGCGACCGCCGAGGGATTCGATCAGATCACTCGAGCCGGATTCCTCACCAAAGAGGTAATAAATCCCATTGCCTCCGCGCAGATACACAAATACCATGCGCAGTTTGTCCTCGGTGTTCGAAGGCGTGTTCTGGGCAATGACCGCACTCACTGTTTCAATATCGTTGCTGATGCGCGAGGCCAGTTGTGATCCGACATCGGTGACACCCAATATTTCCCCGACGGCGAGTGCCATTTCTGCTGGGGCATCGAGACCGGGGGGCTTACGCACAAAAACAACCGTGACGCCGGCTTCGCGTAACTGTAAGACCACATCGAGTGGGCCAATAGTCCCATCGGTAATAATCAGATCAGGTCGCAGCGCCAGAACAGATTCAGGGGCGATGGCATGGCCGCTGCCGGTGACCACGGGTAGCGCTTCTGAGCCGGGAAAAGTGGTGGAAATATCACGACCGACGAGCTGATCTCCCAGGCCTAAGGCCCAGACGGTGGCGGCGAGAGAACCGGACATGTCAAGGGCTAATAAGCGGTCCGTGGATGTGATGGTGACACGCAGCGGCTCTCCCAGCTCGTCAGATTCCACGGTGAGCGGCAAAGTTTGTGGGGGGTTGATGGCGGCCGGTTCAATATCGGCTACTCCGAGTAGTGCGGTGGAGGGTCCCACCCAGTCGTGCGGGTCTGCTAACCAGTCAATATCGGCAAGAGGAACTCGGTCTCCTGCTACTGGGGTGACAGAATCGGAGCTGACGTAGGAGCCTGGTTGGCAGCCGGTGAGCAGGCTCAGGGCACCAATCAGCAGGGCTGCAACGGGCAGCGAAGACGACAACTTCACAATGACTAAAGCGTAGAGCCAATCCCTTGGCGGGGAGTGAGTCGCAATAGTATGGGCTTCGATGAGCATCCAGCAGATCCCCTCAGGCGGGCTTAGCCCAGCTGATCGTGAGATTCTCGAGTTTGAGAGGCACTTGTGGGGACCATCACCAAATAAAGAATCTGCGGTGCGGGAAGCATTCGGGCTGTCTTTAGCTCGTTATTATCAGCGCGTAGGGGCAATATGTCGCACTACAGAGGCGTTGGAATATGACGCCGTTTTAGTGCGAAATTGCCAAGAAGCAGCCTTGCTGCGCCAGGCAGCTCGCAAGATTTAACCCACCCGGGGAAGGAGTACGTTGTGGCCACTGTTGGAAAACCGTCCTTTCTTCCTGACCGTTATGACGACGTGTCTCACGATCGACGCTATGTGGGCACCAGACGAAGCGCCCGGTCTTCACTCTCACTTTTTGCCCCCATCGGTATTGCCTTGGGCGCGGTCATCGTGCTGGTTGTGGGTGGCATGTGGTTTGTCGATCGAAGTGATGACTACCTAGCTCTTGATGAGGCCCAGCTTCCCGTCATTTCCGGTGATGTTTCCGATTCAGCAGACTCCGATGGTGCTATCGAGGAGCCCGTGGTCATCGAAGAGGAGCCGGTGGCTGAGGAAGTCGTGCCGGTGGAGGATCCAACCGTGATCGATACTGAGGGGCTCACCCTCACCATTTTGAACGGCACAGCCACAGCCGGTCTGGCAGCCCGAGCTAATGAGCGTCTGAGTGTGATTGGCTGGCCCGAGGCCACCGCTACTAATGCTGATTCAACGGATGTGAAACAAAGTGTCGTGGCGTATAGTGAGGCCGCCGATGAAGCCATCGCACTAGGTATTGCCCAGACTTTGGGGGTAGGGGCGGATTCCGTAGTCCAAACCAGCGCGTACCCTGGAGCACGAATCACCATAGTCCTAGGTGCCGATTACCTCGACACTGCCTCGACCTAAACATTTAGACTGCACGCAGAAATCTAGAAAGGTGTCATGTTCATGACCACACGAATTAGATCCGTTTTCGCCCTCGTCGCCGTTGCAGGTTTGGCGCTTGCCGGCTGTAGCTCCGACGCTACCGATACCGCTGATGAGGTGGCAGCAGGCGAAAGCTCCGAGGAGACCGCAGCGATTGTGGATAACGCCACTGTGGCAGCTCTCACCGGTGAGACCATTGAAGCGGGCAGCTTGGCTCGCCCTTCGCTTTCCGCCAAAATTGACAACCACCCCTCGGCTCGGCCTCAGGTGGGAATTGATGAAGCCGACATTGTCTTTGAAGAGCTCGTAGAGGGTGGCCTCACGCGCTATCTCGTCGTGTGGCACTCCGTTCTCCCCGCTGAGATTGGCCCAGTCCGCTCAGTTCGACCCATGGACCCCGAGATCGTGAGCCCCTTCGGTGGCGTCTTTGCTTATTCCGGTGGCCAGGTTCGCTTTATTCAGGCCATGCAGGAAGCTCCGGTCTATAACGCTATTCACGGCCAGCCCGACACGGAGGCCACCTTCTATCGCACCAGCGCCAAGGTGGCACCCCACAACGTGTTAGTCAAGGCACCTGAGCTGATTGCAGAACACCTAGATTTGGCGGCACCGCAAAAGATGTTTGATTATGCCGATTCGGTGGATCAGACCACGGCGGTTCTCACCGGTGACCCTTTTGCTTCGGTCAACACTCGTTTTAGTGGTTTCTCGAGCCCCACCTGGGAATGGGATGGCACGCTGGGCATGTTCTTGCGCTACCAGACCAACGGTGCCGCGGACTCCGCGTCGAGTGGAACCCAGCTCTTCGCCAATAACGTGGTGATTTTGCAGGTCGGTATCGACGTCATTGAAGATATCCCCACCACCCGCCTGGTTAACCAGGGCAAGGGTTGGATTGCGACCGGAGGGTCCATTGTGGAAATCTCGTGGTCCAAGGCAACGGCGGAATCTCCGATTGTGTTGACCACAGCAGATGGTCAAGCAGTCTTGTTGAGCCAGGGCAACACGTGGATCGAGTTGGTTCCCAACGAGAACTCCGATGTTGACGCTGGTGTCGTCACCATCAAGTAAGGCCACGACACCCGGCGGTAGCACTTGCACTCTCGGCTAGAGAGTGCCAAAATCAATTAGCACTCGTAATATGCGAGTGCCAATAGCTACGCACACGAGACGTCCGGGAGGGACGAATACCTGATGGCAAAAATGATTGTTTTTGATGAAGAGGCCCGTCGTGGTCTTGAGCGTGGACTCAACTTGTTGGCGGATACCGTCAAGGTCACGCTTGGGCCCCGCGGTCGCAACGTTGTCTTGGAAAAGAAGTGGGGCGCACCCACCATTACCAACGACGGTGTTTCGATTGCCAAGGAAATTGAACTCAGCGATCCTCTAGAAAAGATCGGCGCCGAGCTGGTCAAAGAGGTCGCCAAGAAGACCGATGATGTTGCTGGAGACGGCACGACGACTTCCGTGGTGTTGGCTCAGGCCATCGTCCGCGAGGGTCTGCGTAACGTGGCAGCTGGTGCTGACCCGATTAGCCTCAAGCGCGGTATCGAGAAGGCCACCGACGCTATCTGCACAGCTTTGCTGAAGATGGCTAAAGAGGTTGAGACCAAAGAAGAAATTGCCGCTACAGCGTCAATCTCTGCTGCGGACACGACCATTGGTGATCTCATCGCCGAAGCCATTGACAAGGTCGGTAAAGAGGGCGTTGTTACCGTAGAAGAGTCCAACACCTTTGGCACCACGTTGGAACTCACCGAAGGTATGCGCTTCGACAAGGGTTTCCTGTCGCAGTACTTTGTGACTGACCCTGACCGTCAGGAAGCCGTCTTCGAAGACGCTTACATCCTCATTGCTAACCAGAAGATCTCTGCGATCAAGGACTTGCTTCCTATCGTGGACAAGGTCATCCAGTCCGGCAAGCAGCTGCTCATCATTGCTGAAGACGTCGAAGGCGAAGCACTCGCCACCCTCGTAGTCAACAAGATTCGCGGAATCTTCAAGTCGGTTGCCGTCAAGGCTCCAGGCTTCGGCGACCGTCGCAAGGCCATGCTGCAGGACATCGCGATTCTCACCGGTGGTCAGGTCATCTCGGAAGAGGTTGGCTTGAAGCTGGAGAACATCGAACTCGACATGCTCGGTCGCGCCCGCAAGGTCGTTGTGACCAAGGACGAGACCACCATTGTGGAAGGTGCCGGCGAGTCCGATGCCATCGCAGGTCGCGTCAAGCAGATTCGCCAAGAGATCGAGAACACGGACTCCGACTACGACCGCGAGAAGCTCCAAGAGCGCCTCGCTAAGTTAGCTGGTGGTGTTGCTGTTATCAAGGCTGGTGCCGCTACGGAGGTTGAGCTCAAAGAGCGCAAGCACCGTATCGAAGATGCCGTGCGTAACGCTAAAGCCGCTGTTGAAGAGGGAATTGTCGCCGGTGGTGGCGTTGCCTTGATTCAGGCTGGAGTGAAGGCTCTTGATGGCCTCAAGCTCGAGGGCGACGAGGCAACTGGTGTCAACATCGTGCGTGTTGCCATTGAAGCCCCGCTCAAGCAGATCGCTCTCAACGCGGGCCACGAGCCCGGTGTTGTGGTCGCTCACGTCCGCGGACTCAAGGTTGGTTGGGGCCTCAACGCCGCAACCGGCGAGTATGTGGACATGCTGGCCGCTGGCATTGCTGACCCGGTCAAAGTGACCCGTTCTGCTCTGCTCAACGCCGCATCGATTGCTGGTTTGTTCCTCACCACTGAAGCGGTTGTGGCCGACCGGCCAGAGCCTGCTGCTCCTGGTGGCGGTGGCGACTCATCCGGTGGCATGGACGGAATGGGCTTCTAAGCTCACTACGAACCTCGTTGCGGGGTGTCTTCCTCAGGGGAGGCACCCCGCGACTTCGTTAACGGTGAAAAAGTCGCGCGTTAGCAATTTCTAAGTCTTGATAGTGGGTGCCGGCATGGGCCAGCGATGTGCCCAGACTTGCCAGGCTTTCTTCGACGCGCATTTGGGTCTGACGCCAGTTGTCGTGCACGGCGAGAAAAGCAGTTGCGGCGGGCCCGCTCCAGCTTGAGCTCAGAGATTGTAAATGGGCGTTGAGCGTGTGGACTTCTGCATTGATACGACCAATGCTTGCCCGTGCTTGCGTGGCAGCAGCGAGCACCGCTTCGCTATCGACGTTGTATCGGGTCATGGTTTCCCTCTTTCTGGGGCCAGGGTGGCTACATGAGGCCCACAGTAGGTGCGGAGTTACCGCTCAGCGGGCCTGATTGCCCCATAGAGGCCACAGAGTTAGTCGGTAGCGCTGTGGACAAGTGGCAGGGAAACCACGAACGTAGCACCGCCGCCAGGAGTTTCTTCCACCTGGATTGTGCCTTTGTGGCGTCGGACAATCGTGTCCACAATGGCGAGACCCAGACCGAAGCCTCCTGTTTCGCGCGCTCGCGAGGTATCGGCACGCCATAGTCGTTGGAAAATCTTCCCTCGGATCTGCTGGGGAATGCCCTCGCCATGATCAACCACGCTCAGGAGCCCTCTGGCTCCAGGTTTGCTTCTCGCCACCACGAGTTCGATGGGTGATTCGTCGGGGCTAAAGCGCAGCGCATTCTGAACCAGGTTGGAAATAACTTGGCGGATTTTGTTTTCTTCAACACTGAGGGTGACGGGATCTACGGTGGCGGGATCTCGGACGAGTTCCCCCTCGTACCACACAGTGATGGTGCGATCAGGGGCGCTCGCCCCAGCGTCGAGCGCCGCATCGCAGGCAAGTGCGGTGATATTTACGGGGGCGAGATCGAGAGGTTTGGCCTCGTCTAGGCGAGCGAGCTCGAGCAAATCTGTGACCAGAGTGGTCATCCGTTCGGCTTCTTTTTCAATGCGCTCCATAGCTTGGGCGACATCTGCTTTTTTGGTCAGCGCGCCCATGCGATAGAGCTCGGCATAGCCTCGCACGCTCACCAAAGGTGTTCGCAGTTCGTGGCTGGCGTCCCCCACGAAGCTCCTCATCTGGGCGATGGTGTCAGCACGATCCGCAAACGCGCGGTCGATGCGAGAAAGCATGGTGTTGAGAGATCGAGTGAGGCGTCCCACTTCAGTATTGGGCGAAGCCCCACCAAGACGTTGAGAAAAATCGCCCCCGGCAAACCGGGCCGCCGTCAGTTCCACTTCTTTGAGCGGGCGCAAGGTTGTGGTCAGCAGGATTCGCGTGAGCACGGCACTCAAAATGATGGCCACGATGCCAAAGGAGAGAAAGATGGAGGCAAAACTGCCCACTGTTTGGCGGCTCTCGGCCAGGTCGACACCGATTACCAAGGTCGCGGGCTCCCGCGTCATATTGGCTTCTTGGACGATGCGCAGGGTGTAGGTGTGGAGTCGCCATTCAGTGCGCCCATCCACGCTGGCCAGATTGATGGGTTCGGGATTGTTGAGTACCCAACCTCGGGTCAGAGTGCTGAGGTCAGGTTGGTAGTCACTATCGGTGCTCACCAGGTTGCTAGCTTGCACCTGACCATCTTCGGATACTGCGGCGAGAAAGTAACTGCTCCGCGCGCCAGCACTTCCGGTGGTGTCGAAAGAGGAGAAGTCGCTGGTGGAAAGTTGTTTGGGTAGCCCCAGAGAAACTTCATCGATTTTGCGGTCCACTTCGTCGATGAGGTAGCCCTGCACCGTGGTCAATGTTCCCACGCCAATCCCAAAGAGCGAGAGGGTAATCACTAGGACGCTCGCCCCGGTGATTTTGGTGCGCAGGGAGGTAGAACCCCACCAAAGCGCCAGGCGCTGCTGCATGGTGCTTAAGCTTTGTCGACCTTGAGCATGTAGCCAAAACCGCGCTTGGTTTGGATCAGGGGCTCAGGTGTGTGGGGGTCAAGTTTGCGACGCAAATAGGACACATAGCTTTCGACAATGCCGGCATCTCCATTGAAGTCGTACTCCCAGACATGATCCAGGATTTGAGCTTTAGAGAGGACTCGATTGGGGTTGAGCATCAAATAGCGCAACAGTTTGAATTCTGTCGGGGAGAGCTCGATGCCAACCGACCCAATAAAGACCTCGTGGGTGTCTTGATCCATGGACAGTGTGCCCACGCGGATCAAGGCGTCATCTTCTTCGTTGAGCGTGCGGCGCAGGATTGCTTTGATCCGCGCGACAATCTCATCCAAGCTAAAGGGCTTGGTTGCATAGTCATCGCCGCCCACGGTGAGGCCGGTGATCTTGTCCTCGGTCGAGTCTTTGGCGGTGAGGAAGAGTATGGGGCAGGTGTAACCACTGGCTCGGAGCCTTTTGGTCACCCCAAATCCGTTGATATCGGGCAACATGACATCGAGAACAATCAGGTCAGGTTCCTCATCGAGCACGGCGGAGATGGCCTGCGCTCCGGTTGCGACGGCTCGAACAGCGAAGCCGGCAAAGCGAAGGCTTGTGGTGAGCAGATCCCTAATGTTGGGTTCGTCATCAACGATAAGTATTTTTGGTCCATCAGTCATGTGACTATTATCTGGGAGAATCCTGTGCGTATCCTGAATGAATCATGGGCAATTTCTGAGTGACCTCCGTGGCGTCCATGATGCTGTAGCTGTAGCCCTGCTCGGCAAGGAATCTCTGCCGGTTGAGCGCGAAATCTTGATCCACAGTGTCCCGGGCGACCAGGGTGTAAAAAGTGGCCGGGCGGCCATCCTCCTTAGGTCGCAAAATTCGACCCAAGCGTTGGGCTTCTTCTTGCCGGGAACCAAAGGAGCCGGATACCTGAATCGCTAACGATGCTTCGGGTAGATCAATCGAGAAGTTAGCAACCTTCGACACGACCAGGCGCAGGACCTCGCCGGCGCGGAATTTGGCATAAAGGTCCTCGCGCTCACTCAGAGGGGTGGCACCGGTAATCATCGGGATATCAAGCTCCTGGGCAAGTTGCTCGATTTGCGCCACATAGGTGCCAATGATGAGGGTGGGATCCTCGGGATGCAGCGTGAGCAGCTCGCGCACCACAGCACTCTTAGAGGGCGAAGTGGAAGCTAGTTTGAAACGTTCTTTATCGGTGCTGGCGGCGTATTCGAGTCGTTCACTGGTGGGTAAGTCCAAGCGAATTTCCACACAGATGGCCGGTGCGATATATCCCTGAGACTCGAGTTCTTTCCAGGGGACATCAAAGCGTTTTGGGCCAATCAGGCTGAATACATCGCCTTCGCGGCCATCCTCGCGCACCAGTGTTGCGGTGAGACCGAGTCTGCGCCTGGCCTGCAATTGGGCGGTGAGTTGGAAAACCGGTGCCGGGAGCAAATGCACCTCGTCGTAGATCACCAGCCCCCAATTTTTTGCATCAAGAACACCGAGGTGAGCGAACTCCCCCTTACGTTTTGCCGCCATGATGCTGTAACTAGCAATGGTTACGGGCTTAATGTCCTTGATCACACCGGAGTATTCGCCAATGTCATCCTCGGTGAGGTTCGTCCTGGCCAGAAGCTCTGCGCGCCACTGACGAGCGGAGACCGTGTTCGTCACCAGGATTAGGGTGCTGGTGCCTAACTCGGCCATCACCCCGGCACCGACCAGTGTTTTCCCCGCCCCACAAGGCAAGACCACCACTCCGGAGCCGTTGTCCCTAAAGCGCGTGATGGCATCTCGTTGGTAGGCGCGAAGACCCCAATTCTCCTGCGCCAAAGAAATATCGTGTGGTGTGCCCTCCGCGTAGCCGGCATGGTCGGCTGCTGGCCAACCCTTTTTGAGCAGTTCCTGCTTGATCACACCGCGGGACCAGGCGGCGAGCGGGAATCGGCCCTGCTCATCGCGTGGACCAAGCAGCTCGGCAATCTTGGCCGTGCGAGTTATTTCCGCTTCGATTAGGGCATCAGCACAGCTGAGGAAGAGTTCCTCGCCCTCACGGGTGATATCGATTTGGCCGTATCGGCGAATCGTGTCCCGAACTTCCTCGGCGATGCCGGGGGGAATCGCAAATTTTGAATGTTGCTCCAGTGTGCCCAGAATTTCTTCTGTTGTGTGACCGGCGGCTCGCGCATTCCACAGGCCCAAACGAGTAATCCGGTAGGTGTGGATGTGCTCGGGTGCTCGCTCTAATTCAGCAAAAACAGCCAGCGCATGACGGGCTGCGCCAGCCTGAGGGTGAGCTACTTCTAGAAGGACCGTTCGGTCGCTTTGAACAATGAGCGGGCCGTCGGGATTCATAACCAGCCAGTCTAGGCGTTGTCGTTGTTAGTTCAGTGAAGGTCCCACCGGCCGTACCGCAGTGATGCGAGACACGGGCAACGTGCGCTCGACGGAGTTCTTAATCTCCACACCGCGCAGGCGACCGCCGGAGAGCGATCGGGGCTCCATAGTCGAGGTGACCGTGGTTCCATCGGGCATGGTCACATCAATTTCCAGTGGGGTCTTGGTCCGCGTTGCGACCTCGATGATGCTGCCAAATCCCGGTGGCACACCCAGTCGCTGTGCTTCTTGGATATCGGCATAGAGGGAATCCAGAGCAAGGCCTAGATCATCGACGGGCGGGGGCGCCTGGTGAACGCCGTGGCTCAAGGCGGAGACCACGGGGGTTCGGGTGTCATCCACTATCAGGGCCATGTAGGAGCCGCCCAACAGGGTGTTGAGCACCCGCTCGATTGGCCAGGAGGAGGAAAGTTCCCAGAGCTCTGGATCGCCACCCTCCCTGGCGCGCAGACCCAGCACGGTCAGGGCGGGATCAGTTTTGAGTTCTGAGCTGAGCTCCGGGGAACTGAGGCGAATGACGGTGTGTTCGCCATCGATGCTCAGCTCGCGGTCGTGGGCCTTGCGGCACACATCCTTGATCAAGGCGACAACTGATTCAGGTAACGGGTTGATGGCTACTTGCTTGAGTAGCGGCAGAATGGCCGCCGCTGCGACGCCCTCTTGGAGTCCTTGTAAGAGGGAGGCAGCGGTGAGTCGGTAGCGCGGGATGAGACCACCGAGTTCCAGTTGGGCCACCAGATCTAGAGAACTTCGATGGGTGCCAGAAAGCGGCCCGGAGGCCAACAGGGTGAAATCTTCATTGACGTAAACGCCGGGGGTCACCTCGGGCAAGCTAGCGACTAAGGAAGACTGCGGTGCTTTTCCGGCCCAGAAATCGCGTGCCCAAGCTGTAGGAACACCCTCATAAATGACCCCCAAGCTGGTGGCATCAACAATCCACTGCTGGAGCTCAGGTTGGGCCACAGCTAGCGGGTAGCCGAAAGCCACCAATGGTTCCAAATTCTCTAGCCAGTTGTTCTCAGGAAATTCCAACACCGTATTTCTTAGCCACACCGGTGCGTTAGCCCACCACGCTGACGCGACGCTAAACCACTGGTCTTCCCTACTGGCATCCTGCCAGTTCGCCCAAGTAGAGGTGGGAAGAATCTCACCTCTCAGGACGGTCACCAGGTTGCCCTGGAAACTTAGGCGAATCAAGTGGTCGAGGTCATAGCCTGGGCCAAGCTTCGCGTGGAGCGCCTTGGCGTTGGTGGGGCTGAGTTTATGGTCCTTGGTGGTGGCAACCGGCTTGCGGCTTAGTTCACGAACCAGGTCGTGGACTTGACACAGCGTGCTCCAGGCTGCTGTGGCCGCTTTCTGTGCCGCCTCAGGGCCCAGCGCTTTAGCAGCCCGAGGTGAAGGTGCCTTGCTGGAAAAATGGAGGGCATCCAGAATGGCTAAGTCCCCCTCGGCGCACAGTAGTCGCGGCGAATCGCCCGCTTCATCGACAAACCCACTGGCCGCCACGACCGGTGTTACGAGGGTGGCGGGAGCGCCCGGTTTGGCCCCGGGGTGACGAAGCTTCGCTAGGACCTCCAGGTCGATTCTGTGCATGCTGCGCAGAGCGGATTCGATATTGCCCGAATCAAGTAAGGCCGAAGCCACACTGTTCAACCCTTGGCAGTGGGCTGGTTCAATACGGCGCAGCTTCGCTAAGGTGCCAAGCTGTTCCAGGTTTCGACTAGCAAGCCAGCCGATGACGGATAAGTCGTTGCTATTAGGAAGTGCCATGACCGCCTGAGCGACGGCGCGTCGAGATAACGAGTAGGACGATGATCAAGACAAATCCGCTCGGTAGGCCTACCAGAGGCAGGAAGGTCACAGCTGGCCACACGCCACTGGTGAAATCGTCACTCTGGAACCCTTGCCAGGTCGCCATAATGATGGCGATGAACGCCGCAATACTCAAACCAATGATGCTGGCAATTACTGTTGCGAGGACCCGCTCGAGCCGGGATGGTGGAGGAGAATCAGAAGAGACCATCCCACCAGGATATCGGTTGCGCCAACGCGCTATCCTGCCAGAAGCGTAATTGAGCGTAGCTCCCTACAGAAAGGACCCGCCATGCCCTCCGGCAAGGTTAAGTTCTACGACCACGACAAAGGCTTTGGCTTCATCCACACGGATGATGGCGAGGAAGTATTCCTGCACGCATCAGCGTTGCAGACAGGTGATGTAGTCAAGCCCGGGTCTCGGGTTGAGTTTGGTGTTGCCGAAGGCAAGCGGGGCGCTCAGGCGCTGAGCGTGCGGGTTTTGGATGCACCGGCACCACGTTTTGGCCGTAAAGGCGCCGAGGACATGGCCATCATTGTTGAAGATCTTCTCAAGATGCTTGATAAAACCAGTGGGGATCTGCGTCGTGGACGATACCCAGAAAATGAGCATTCGAAAAAGATTGCTGCTTTGCTGCGTAAAGTAGCGGAAGAATTTGATGCCTAGAAAACCAGCGACAAAGCCCCACAAAGGGTTAGAGCCCTCCGGCCATGGCGATAGTGACCTGGTGGCTTTAGCCCTGGTGGCGCTGGCGGAAGTAACTGGCGCTGACACCTTTGTTCAGCCACCCAAAATCACCCGGAAAGAGGGTGTTGTTGATGTGGCCTTTGTAGCGGCAATGGCGGGCTATCCGGGATGGTCATGGACGGTGACGCTGGCCGATATCGCCGGGATAGACCCCACTGTGCTCGAACTGGAGTTACTCCCGGGTGAGGGTGCGCTGCTCTCCCCGGCGTGGGTTCCCTGGGCCGATCGCTTAGAAGAGTATTTGGTCTTAGAAAAGGATGCCGCCGAAACGCTTGCCTCAAATATGAGTGCAGACTCTGATGAGTCAGAGGGCGATGACGACCCTGATGAGGACGCTGAAGACCCAGATGATGACGATGACGATGATGATGACGATGATGACGATGATTTTGATGACGACGTCGATGGCGTTGACATTGATCAGCTGGATTTAGATCTTGATCCCCCGGGGTCAGAAATTTCCGTGGAACCTAACGGCTTCTTTGATCAGATGGCAGTGGAAGAAGCTGATCCACTAGATCCGTAGCGCCGAAGTGTTAGAGGCGCTCGAGAACGTAGTCGATGCTGGAAGTGAGTTTTTCCACATCGTCTAGAGGAACCCCGGCAAAAGTGGCAATACGAATTTGGTTGCGACCAAGCTTGCGGTACGGCTCCGTGTCCACGATGCCGTTATCGCGTAATACCTGGGTGAGCGCGCTCGCGTCGAGGGACGCATCCAAGTCCAAGGTCACGACGACTGGGGACCGGTGAGCGGGATTAGAGACAAACGGTGCGATGGTGTCTTTGCTCTCTGCCCAGGAGTAGAGCAGGTTGGAAGTTTGGGTGCAGTGCGCTGCGGTGGCGCTAAGCCCCCCGATGCTTCGCATCCAATCCAGTTGTGCCTCCATCAATAACAAGGTGGTCAGCGCTGGAGTGTTGAGCGTTTGGTTGAGCCGGGAATTATCTATGGCCGCCTGCAGACTCAGGAACTCCGGGATGTAGCGATCACTCTGAGAAATTTCGCTGGCTCGCTCAATCGCTTGGGGTGAGAGCAGCGCAAACCAGAGTCCCCCATCGCTGGCGAAGTTCTTCTGTGGGGCGAAATAGTAGGCATCGACTTCGTTGGCGTCAAAATCAATACCGCCAGCGGCGCTCGTGGCATCGACGACCATGAGGGCACCTGCGTCCACACCGGCAATCCGCCGAACGCCCGCGGCGACTCCAGTGGAGGTTTCATTGTGGGCCCAGGCGTAGATATCCACACCGGCTATGGCCGCAAGCTCGCCCAGTGTTCCCGGCTCGCTGGTGATTACATGGGGTGCTTCTAACCAGGGTGTGGTGTGAGCCTGGGCGCACTTAGCGCTAAATTCGCCACAGCTGAGATGTGCACTCCTGTTTTTGGCTAGACCAGCTGCTGCAATATTCCAAAATGCGGTGGAGCCACCGTTGCCAAACACCACTTCATAACCTGCTGGCAGGCGAAAGAAATCAGCTAAACCCTCGAGAACCCTGCCCACTAAATCTTTTACCGGGGCTTGTCGGTGGGAGGTTCCCAGCAGATGTGCATTAGCCACCAGGTGTTCTAATTGGGCTGGTCTCACCCGGGATGGACCTGAGCCAAAGCGGCCATCGAGGGGCAACAAGGAGGCGGGAATGACAAGGGAGGGCATAGCTAAATCCTAAGCGAAAGCCGCACACCCCCTTTCGTCAGGCTGCTTAGGTAAGCTTAGGCTCACCTAAGTGCCCCTTCGAGAATGGACGCCATGACAGATCTTGTCGACACGACTGAGATGTATCTGCGCACCATCATCGATTTAGAAGAAGAAGGAATTCCTCCTTTTCGGGCCCGAATTTCGGAACGCTTAGGGCATTCCGGCCCGACCGTGTCACAGACCATCGCACGAATGGAACGTGATGGTTTGGTGGTGGTCGAAGCCGATCGGCAGCTGTCCTTGACCAAACCAGGTCGCAAGAAAGCTATCGAAGTCACCAGGAAGCATCGTTTAGCTGAGCGCCTCCTGGCCGATGTGATTGGTCTGGACTGGTCGTTGGTTCACGATGAAGCCTGTCGATGGGAACACGTGATGAGCGAACAGGTTGAGCGAAAGATTATTGCCATGTTGGGCTCTCCCACGGAGTCTCCCTATGGCAATCCCATCCCTGCCATGGAAGCTCTCGGTGGACCGAAGGCGGAAGGATTCCTGGTCGGCGTCACGCGGGTGACTGATTTTGCCTCCGAGCAAACCCGTTCGGCTGTGTTACGGCGCCTGGGCGAACCAGCACAGTTCGATTCTGATCTGCTGGCCAGATTTAGCTCTGCGGGGGTTATTCCGGGAGCGCGTGTGAGCGTTACGCGCATGGGGGACGACTATGAAATTTCCGCTGCTGGGGGGCAGGGCTCGGTGCAGGTCTCGAGCGATATTGCCGACCACCTCTATGTGGCGGCCTAGTATTGGGCCAAATTGTGGCGATATCGCCACGGCGTGCCGTGTCAGCTAGCCCATAAGCGCTCGGGTTATCGTGGTCATATTGCGCTAAGTCCCATAACAGGGGGTCACCTAATGTCCCAGAGAGTACGCGTCCATAGCGTGGACGCGCGCGCTCACTTTCGGATACAGGTAGCCATAGCGCCCTCTCTGGCCTGTATGCGCTTCGGCGGGTCCACGACATCATCGATTTTCGATGGTGTCTTTTGCGTTAAAGAGGACCTTGATAGCGAGGGCATCTGATGGTCGCGGACCGAGCCAGTAAAAGCGTGATGGAATCTCCGGGTGTTAGTTCTAGAACCCTGGTGCTCAACGCCGGCTATGAGCCACTATCGGTCGTGTCGTTTCGTCGCGCACTGGTGTTGGTGATGAACGGCCGGGCCATCATCGTAGAGAAAGACCCGTCTCGTCCGGTGCGCAGTGTCGATGGCAGCTGGGAGCGACCCTCCGTGATCGTGCTCACCCGCTATGTCAAGATGCCCCACAATCGCACAATTCCAGTATCGCGGCGGGGAGTTCTGCGCCGAGACGCCCACCGGTGTGCTTATTGTGCTAAAACTGCCAGCACCATTGATCATGTCTTGCCTCGATCGCGTGGTGGCCAAGACGATTGGGACAACCTGGTGGCGTGTTGCCTGGCGTGTAACAACCTTAAGAGCAATCGAACACCTCAAGAAATGGGCTGGCGCTTGCTCATTGTTCCCAAGACCCCCTATGGAAGCGCCTGGCTAGTGCGCGGAATTGAACGTCCTCAGGTTCACTGGGAGGGGTACCTCGCCGCAGCCGCTTAGGCGGGTGCGAAAGGGAACACACCCTGTTCCGCTTGTTCCAGAATGTCGAGGGCTTTAGCCAAACCGTCTTCTTGAGCCATCTGAAGTGCGGCCAATTCGAGCGCATCGGAGCAAGCCCTGGCCGACTCGATGGCAGCGGCGATCACCTGCGGGTTAGTGGTCTTTCGCGACAGTGCTGCTGGACCCAGGCCGTGCTGTTCAAGTCGTCTCGCCCACCAAGGCTGGTCTGCGATAAAAGGCATGATGACGCTTGGGGTGCTCGAGTGGACCATGGCCGCAGTGGTTCCAGCCCCGCCATGGTGCACGGCAGCGTCAACGCGGGGCAGAACGACTGAGTGTGGAACTGACTCGCGCACCATGACATCGGGGGAGACCATGTGATCAGGTGCGGCGATAAGCCCACCCCACCCGGTCACTAGCAGAGTTTTCATTCCCAGCAGTCGTGCTGCGGAAACGAGGGCCTGCGCGCGCACTAAGGCGTGATCGTCTTTCATGGAGCCAAAACCCGCATAGAGGATGGGGCCAAGCTCCAAAAACTGCTGGAGCTCATCATCCATTTTGCCCCACTCGGGAACTGACCAGGAGCCGGTAATCACGCAATGTCCTGGCCAATCGGCGGGCTCGGGGATCAGGGTGGGACTCACTGGGCAGAGGGAGATATCGGGCTGGGTGCGGATTACTCCTAAGGATTTGGCCAACTTTTTGGCAGGGCCCCCGAAAGCAGCAATACCGGCGCTTACCAGCCCATAGCTTGCTCTATTCCAACTTGAGGGCATCCAGTTGGGCATTCCTACTGGAGGGAACTCGCTAGTGGGGGTTGTCAGCGGAACCATTTCTGCCAGCACCGCAATGGCGCCCACTGAGTGGGCCGCGGTCGCGGCGGTCACAATTTTGGGGTGATAGATCACCACATCTGGTTTGATCTCTCGAATCTGTTGGGTGGTTGCCTCATAGATGCTGCTCATCAGAGGCTTCATTACCCGCTGGTAGCTAGCCAGAGCCCTGGCTATGGATAGGCCCTGGTCGCGAACGATAGCTTCCATCGAGCCCGGGAGCTCTAGCTCTCGATAGACCGCGTGGGGCGCAAAGGGAATATCTGTTGTGTGGGCGAAGAATACTTCGTGTCCAGCCGAAGCTGCTTCCAGCGCGAGGGCGCGAAAGGGTTCGTTGTCACCGCGTGAGCCTAAGGTTGCTAAAAAAATCTTCACGCCCAAAGAGTAGCTAGCCCCGGTGACATTGGCATCTCGGTAGACTGGCTTACCTAGCCTCTGTAGCTCAATGGAAGAGCAGTTCCGTCCTAAGGAAAGGGTTGGGGGTTCGACTCCCTCCAGGGGTACTTCGGATTTTCTCCAGAATGCCAGATAAAAACTGGGATGTAGCGCCTCTCGTGGCTCGGCCGCAGTGGCCTTGCCCACATAGGGGTAGAGCTAGCCTGGCTTACTGACTTCGTCGTCGTTTCCCAGAACCTTGCGTGGGCCGAGTGGTGGGCGCGTGGTGGCGAGCCCTTCTGACATTCGCTTGTGGGATTATCCCGACATGCCCTAATGTGGGGTTATCGCCACATTATCTAATGTGGGTTTATCGCGACATAAAGGACGGCGACATGCCTACGGTGCAGGTGCGAAAGTTCAGCGACATCGGCCCTGTCATCAAGGCCGTGCGCGAAGGCCGCGCTGTGCGTCAGGAAGACCTGGCTGAGCAGCTCGCCTTCTCGCGCGATTACCTCATCGACCTCGAAAAGGGAAAGGGCAGTCTTTACCTCACGCGACTGTTCCGGACGCTCAACGAGCTGGGCATTACCGTGACGCTGAGGTACCCCTCAAGTGATGGTGAGGCGAGCGATGGAGACGCTTGAGCTGTACCTGCACGACCGTCGAATTGGAGCAGTGCGACGGGACGCCCGAGCTAAGCATCGAGTCGCGATCGAGTGGGAAGCTGAATACCAAGGTGATGCCCCAATCCTGACCGAGTCGTTTGGGGTCATTCCTGGGCGTGCGCCAGATACAGAGCTAGCGTCGAATTTCCTCGGCGGATACACGCCGGAAGGAAATCAGCGCACGGCACTCGCTGCCAAGCGGGGAATTCAACCCGATGACCTATACGGAATCCTGAGCGAATTCGGAGGCTCGATCGCGGGTGCGGTTACTCTCCGCCACCCTGATGAAGAGGCCAACTATTCCCCGGACTATGACGAGCTCTCCGAGCGCACCCTCGCCTCCCGGCTTCAACAAGCTATCGACGAGCACGACCTTGGCGGGCGCGATGACAGTCGCTCGATGCTGCCAGGGTTTCAGCCCAAACTGCTTGTCGCCCGATTCGTCGATGCGTGGCTTGAACCACATGGCAGAGCGCACTCGACCCACATCCTCAAACCCCAACTTCAGTCACGCCCGGAGTCGATTTTTAACGAGTTCTACAGCCATGAACTCGCTCGCCACGCAGGTCTGTCCCAATTCCAAAGCGCGATGCGCACGGCGGGCACGATCCACTATCTAGAGATTGAACGCTTTGATCGCCGCGTTGTCGATGACCATGTTGTTCTTCACCATCAGGAGGATCTGGCACAGGCCTTGGGCCTTGACTGGCGAGATGGGGACGCGAAGTTTCAAGACCACAGGCAACCATCGAGGAAGGGGCGACCCTCGGCCAGACTCATTGGCGAACTGCTGGGCTCGATCCCCGGCGGTGGACGCGCCGCTGAGGACTGGCTGCGCCAACTCGTCTATCACGTCGCGATCGGCAACAACGACGCGCACGCGAAGAACGTCGCCCTGCTGCACCTCGCCCAGGGGACGCAGCTCACCGAGATCTATGACGCCGTGCCGAACCTCTTCCAGGACGGGCGCATCGACTGGAATCTTGCACTCTCTGTTGGCGGGATCTTCGACCATCGGAGGATTTCCGTGAGGGCCCTGACGGATGAAGCCCTGTCTTGGGGGGTGCTTTCGCGACAACGGATCCCGGTGGTTCTTGACGAGACGCTTGGCGCCATCGATGCGGCGGTGGGGGCAATCAGTCCGCCGAAGCTCGCCTCAAAAGGCATGCCTGAGAGGATCGAATGGAACGTCAGACGACTCCGATCGGGTGCCGAGATCAGCACACCGAAAAAATGAGGTGGCCTCCCGTGGCTCGCCGGGAGGATCACACCGCGTGGTGGCGACAGCGCTACGCGGCTATGTTGCCGTACGCATACAAATTGAATTGCGCACGTACGGCAACAAATGCTATTGTTGCCGCACGACGTCAGGAGGCGGCATGTTTACCGTTCGAGAAGCAGCTGCAGTGGTCCGAGAACTACGAAGCAAACGGCGCTGGACTCAGGCCGAACTTGCAGCGCAGGCAAGCGTCTCGCGATCGTTTGTGGTCGATGTAGAGGCGGGAAAACCCACGGTGGAGTCCGCCAAGCTTTTTGACATTTTTCAGGCGTTGGGGTTTGAAATCGCGCTGCGCGACATCGATAAAGGTGAGGTGCGGTGGTGAGCAATCTTGTGATCTACCTGGATGGTCGCCGAGCTGGGGTGGCGACTCAATCGAACACCGGAAACCTAACTTTTTGCTATGACGAGAGCTATCGCCGAAGCCCAAACGCCACGCCTTTGTCGTTGGCTATGCCCCTTGCTGCGGCTGAGCACAAGAAACGAGTCGTCTTGCCATACCTGCAAGGGCTGCTCCCCGACAGTGATGATGCCTTGAGAGCCATTGCTCAGCGCTACTCGGTGTCGCCCCGGAGTGTCTTTGCGCTCTTAACCCAGGTGGGGTCTGACGTGGCGGGTGCTGTGGAGATGAGGCTTGAGGGGGAGAAATCCTCGGATGCTTCCCACACCAGAAGTAATGTTCGAATCGTCGATGACGCCGAACTGGGCAGGATGCTTCGCCACGTCGTTTTGGAGTATGCCGAAGGTGTTGCTTATGACGATCAGGTGGGCCAGTTCAGCCTGGCTGGCGCCCAGCCGAAAATTGCCCTACATCGGACATCCGAGGGCCAATGGGCGGTGCCTCTAGATGCCACACCCACCACACACATTTTGAAACCGGTGTCAGGGAGAATGCGTCGTATTGACGTGGTGGAACAGGTAACCATGGATGCGGCGCGGTACCTGGGAAATCGTGTTGCCCCTTCGAGGCTCCACACTATCGACGGGTTAGATGTCTTTGTTACTCAGAGATATGACCGCAAAAGCGTTGATGGGCTTTGGCATCGAGTGCATCAAGAAGATTTATGTCAGTCGTTGAGCGTTTCCCCCGCAAAGAAGTATCAGCGCTTAGAGGGCGGCCCCGGCATCGCGTCGATTGCTGGTCTCGTTAAGTCTCTCCCGTTTGAGCGGGACCGAAGGGACGTTGGTCGGTCGTTTTACCAGGCTTTTGTTTTCAATGTTGTGGCCGGCTGTACTGACGCTCACGCGAAGAACTATTCTGTGATGCTCGAAGGCTCTAACGTTTCGCTTGCCCCGCTATACGACCTGATCACGTATGCGCCCTACTGGGATGGGGAAACCCCCCTATCAAGCGCAATGAGCGTCGATGGTGAATATTCCTTATCGAAAATCACTGCCGCACAACTCATCGAAGCGGGTCATCGGTTTGGTCTCGGGGATGAGTCCGCTGACATTGTTGATCGGACTCGCAGCGCCATGGTCCCCGCTTTTGAATTTGCCGTGGAAAATCTGCCAGATCACATCACAAAGTCATCTGAGGTTACCGAAGACCTTATGAGGATGCTGCCACAACTGCCCCTGGTTCTTAGCTAGGAGCCGGGCCCCGACGGTGTCGTCCAGCCCCTACTAGTCGTCGTGGGCGGTTTCGGTCATAATCGGCAACGTAATCGCACCCGTGGTGGGTTCCACGGGCCCAAGCTCGTCAGCTTGCGCCAGACGGGTTGTGAGGGCAGCAATTATTCCCCCGGCGATGAGCAGAATCATGGGCAGCGCAAAGGCGGCCTGCAGGTTTATCCCCTCAGCAACAGCCCCCATCATCACTTTGGCGCCGATCATGATGAACTGGGTCACCAGCTGCATCCGAGAGAGCGCCCAGGTAGTCGAAACACCCTTAATGTGGGCAGACGCGGCAAAGAAGGTCGGAGCAATACCGGACATGCCAAATCCGGTCACTAGCCATAAGACCACAGCTACAAGCAGGGATAGCGCATCGGGCCAACTCGCCTCAAACGAGGGCAAGAGCGCGGATATGCCCAGTGTGATGGCGGCTAAGAGAGCCCCGCGCGAGGCGAGGGTGTGAGGGTGAAAGCGATCTGCGAGTCGGGTCATCAGCAATCGACCCACGATCATGCCGAGCATGAAACCGCCAAAGGGCGCCGAGCGCAGCGCCAGTGGGGCATCCAAGATGTCTCTTGCAAACACGGTGGCCCAGTCCACAATCGCGATTTCGGGATAAACCGCGCAAAACAATCCTGCTGAGAGAATCCAGAGCTGAGCTGGTGCTTGATAAAAACGGCGCTTGATATGGGTCGCTTTATCTTCCAGGTGCCCATCTTCACTCGGGCCAAGAAGCCGTGGTCGCAAGATTTCAAATAATACCGCCGTGATCAGCGCGGTGGCAACGAGAAAAACTTCCAGGCTAATCAGCGAGGTCGACACGGCACCGGTTATCGCCGCCAATACCGCGCCCATGCTCCAGCCGGCATGAAGGCGGGGAACGATGGTGCGAGGAACCATCTTTTGCAGTACCACCGCGTGCGTGTTGGCACTCATTCCCACAAACGCCATGCAGAAGGTGAACCCGGCGTTGAGCCCTGCCCAGACCACCGGGTTTGTGCTAAAGCCCAAGGAGACTAAGAACATCAGCCCTAGATACAGGCCAAAACGCAGCACCAATCGTGAGCCAAAGCGCAAAATAATCCTGCTGGCCACTAACAGTGAGGCCATCGAACCGATGGCTCCAACGCCCAAGATGGTGCCCCAGAGGGCAAAACTCACCCCCAAGCGGTCAATATATTCGGGCACCCAAGCCACCGAACACAAGGCGGTGTGGCCCACCAAAATGAAGACCATGAGTAGCGCGGGTTGGGCACTTTTGATTCGCGTAGCGCTGGTGGTCACAGGGCCCTCTCTTTTGTTCTAGGCACAGTCTTGGCCCCGCGCCCCAGTTCTACAAATCAGGTGTGCACCGCCGTTTACCGCAGGTGTTCTACAACCACGCACGAATTGCCTGACGGCGTGGGGTAAGACCTGTTTTAGGGCCTAAACCATAGGTTTGAGGGGTGTGGCGTGCCGATAGTTACGATGCTCCACAAGGCGTGGGTGAATCACTGGAGACCACTCCTTGGTGGTCGGGAGATTTGGCGCACCAGGTGAGTGTCGGAGACTCTGAGGCGACACCGGTTAACGGCGCTGCCCAAGCGTGGGAAACATGGCGTGACCAGATCCGCTCACTGGGGGGACCAAGCCCTCTGATTCATTTTCAAGACCGCAACGAAAACCGCATCGACCTTTCTCGCGGCCACCCAGGTGGACTTGCCAGATTTTTAGCCGGGTCACCCACGCTGTTAGTGAACTTGATTCGCGATGACATGGCGAGAAAGCCGGCGCATAAAGCAGCGGGGCGGCTAGTCAATCATGCCCTGGAATTACTCCAAAACCGGGGCCTGGACACCATGGCCTTAGGTATTGGGCTGGTCGAATGGAAACACGACGGGGTGGATTACTGCGGCCCACTGTTGATGCGCCCAGTTCGTTTACGTCGCCGGGGTAAAGATTTTGAACTCACTTTGCGAAAATCCCGCGTTCGACTGAACCCGGGTGTGCAGCGAGCTTTTGCCCAACAACTTCAGGTCACCTTGGATGCAGAAGCGTTCGTGGCCTTGACCGATGATGAGGGTGCTTTCAAACCGAATCCGGCACTGGATCGTTTGCGCGATTTGACCGCCCACCGAGGCGATGTCACCGTTGCGGCCAGGCTTGTGATTTCCAGTTTTGCCGAATTAGTCGATCCGATGCTCGATGACGCTCATGATCTTGAGCACAACGTTTTGGATGCTCTGGGCAGCAACACCACGGCGGTGGCAACGCTTCGAACCTCACGGGTTCCCGTCGAAGTGTCACACCCCGATCGACGCTCGGCCGATACGGATCGTTTCATCGCTGATGCCAACCCAGAACAAGATGCCATCGTGGCAAATATTCAAGCCGGCAACTCCTTGGTGGTGCAAACCCCACCTGGTACCGGTGCGACCCAAGTCGTCGTTAACGCGCTCGGTGGATTGATTGCTAACCATAAACGGGTCTTGATCGTCACGCCCAGGCCTGCCAGCGCCCATGCGATCAAAGAACGTTTGGCGGAATCAGGGTTGCGGGGCGCGGCAGTGGAGGTGGCCAACCCGGGCAAGGACATCATTGCCTCCATTGGTCGAAACGAAAAAGCCAAAAAACCGACTCTTCGTGATGTGGATGCGGCCCTAGAGCGACTGCGCAAAGTCATCCTTCGCTACCGCGAAGCGCTGAGTGAAAAAAACCACGAACTGGGGGTCAGCGCCCTGGATTGCTTCAGCGCTTTGGGCCGGCTATCTCTGAGCGCGAAACCGCCTGAGACGACTGCCCGCTTAGACAAAGAGGCGCTGGTTTCTCTCGCTGGTGGCCTTGGTCAGGCAGCGGAGCTGCTAGCCAAAGCAGCCGAATTGGGGGAATTCAAGTACGGACCGGATGATTCACCCTGGTATGGCGTGAGTTTTACTAGCCTTGAAGACGCCAGAAAATCCCAGGAACGCGCTAAGCGCCTCTCGATCGATCTGATTCCGAAGCTGTTGGAAAGAATTGAACCGATCCTGGCTCAAACCCCGCTGCCTCAGGCCAAAACGGTCGGACAGATTGGCATGTTCCTGCATTTGCTGATGGATATTAGAGACACCCTGGATCGATTCCAACCCACCGTGTTTGACCGCTCGTTGCGGGATTTGATTAGGGCTACCGCCCCAGGCGATGACGCGAAAGACATGCCTCGGATTCAACGGCGTCGACTCAAAGCTCTGGCGAAGGAGCACGTTCGACCCGGTGTTCACGTGGGTGATCTGCACGAATGGCTGATTAAGATTCAGGCCCAACGCGATATGTGGAACCGTTTTGTTGAAACAGGCCACCAACCCAGCGTGCCCGGTGGGCTGGGTGATCTCCAGGCCTTATTCCAACAGAGCGAAACCGATATCGCGGAACTTGATCGGGTTCTGGGGCGCTCGGCGCTAAACGCCCGTTTGGCCGATATGCCTACTGGGGACCTGGTAGATCTCTTAGCGAAACTTTCCCAGGAGTCTGAGATTCTCCACGGATTGGAGCAGCGCCAAGAAATCGCCGACCTTTTGGCGCAGTGGCGCTTGCAACCTCTCGTTGAAGACCTTGCGACTCGACACGTTGATGGCTCTGGCGTGGCCAATGAGTTGGCGATGGCGTGGTGGCGCGGTGCACTGGAAACCATTCTGGATAAAGAAGAAGGGTTGCTGGGCTCAGACACGGAAATCCTGCAACGACTTGAAGCAGATTTCCGACTAGTCGATGAAGCTCACGCTGCCGGTAATGGGCAGCTCTCGGGTTGGCAGTTGGCCGAACGTTGGAGTTTGGGGCTCATGGACTGGCCTGAAGAAGCCCAAGCGCTCAAAAAAATGCTACAAAATGGAACCGCCACTGTGCAGAGCTTGAACTCGTTTGCCCCCCACCTCACCAAAGCATTAGCCCCCGTGTGGGTGGCAAGCCCGTATGACGTTCATCACCTGCCTCATACGCTTCGCTTTGACGCTGTGTTTGTTCTTGATGCCGCCGCGTTACGCGTTGGTGAAACCTTGGGAGCCCTGAGGCGAGCACCCCAGGTGGTGGCCTTTGGTGATCCCGTGGCGCAAACTCCGAGACCGTTCACGCTGGGCATGAGAGTCGAAGATCCTGCGGGGGTAGTTGATCGTGACGAAGCCCACGATGAGTCACTCTTTGCGGCTCTTCGCGAATTGGTTCCGACCATGAAACTTGAGCACAGTTATCGCTCCAGTGGTGATGATTTAGCCCGCGTTGTGAGTGATGCCTTCTATGGTGGTCAAGGCCAGCATGTACCCTGGGCCGGAAGTTTCTTAGGTCACCCCGCCCTCGCCCTCGATGTGATTGAAGACGGGCAGGGGATGCCTGACCCCATCACGGGAATCGTGGAAGGGGTGGACGCCGAAGTTCGCCAAACGGTTTCGCACGTGATTGATCATGCCCTTTTGCGCCCCACGGAATCTTTGATGGTCTTGACCGCCAGTGCCATCCACGCCAGTAAAGTTCATGACGCCCTGGGCCTGGCCGTTGGTGCTAAACCTGAGATTGCTGATTTCTTTACCAAAGACTCTCGTGAGCCGTTCTTGGTTGTCACACTGGATCAGGCCGGTGCCTTGACTAGGGATCGGGTTATTTTCTCTCTCGGCTATGGCCGAACCCCCCATGGCCGCGTGTTGAGCGATTTGGGGCCGCTGTCTCAACCCGGTGGTGAGCGCTTACTCGCGGTGGCGTTTACCAGGGCCAGGCGGCATTTGCGGGTGCTTTCCTGCGTTTCGATCGAAGATTTGCGAGACGAAAGATTGAGCGCCACTACCCGTGCTTTAGGCGATGTCTTGCACAAGGTTGATAACCCGCCATTGGCGAAAGTATCCGGTCGAGAACAAGACCCCCTGTTGGTCGATTTGGCAAAACGCCTGGACGTCCTGGGTATGAACGTGGAATTGGATTACCAGGGTCACATTCCACTCGCCGCCAGCTATGGCGGATATTGCATCGCCCTAGATACGGACACATCCTTGATGCCCTTTAGCGTGCGAGAGGCCTTGCGCTTGCGACCGGCAGCCTTAGCCAAATCGGGTTGGCACTATGTTCGAGCCCACTCACTCGAGCTTTTCACAGCCCCTGATGCAGTTGCTCTGCGGATTGCCACCCTGGTCGGACTCGGCGACACCGCAGGTGCCACAAGTCATGACAATCCCGAGGGTTCGCACACCTTTCGTACAAAGCCTTCGGCACCCGTTACTCATGCCGAATAAGCCAACTCCCAAGGTAGACAAGATCGGCAAACGCCGCGTTCGCACACAAGCAAAACCGGGCCAAGGCGAGGAGCCCCCTGCGCTGCGCGAGGACAAAGATTCCACGGCAAATGACCAACGGCTCAAAGAAGACAAGCCGCCGCATTACTAGCGGCTGACACCTGTGGGCTAAGGGCCTAAGTGGGCCAAGGAGATTACGATAACGCCATCGTCACGGCGGTAAGAAAATGCACCTGAGGTAATGACAGCGAGTGCGCCGAGATTCTGTTGGTGGGATTCATCCAACCGGGCCCGGAATTTGAGCAGATTGCCGGCTGCCTGGTCAACAGATCGCGGATTAAGTTTTATTTCAATTCCAGCCCAGGTTCCGGATGGAGCGCTCACGATGGCATCGACTTCTAGCCCGCTTGAATCGCGATAGTGGGAGACGCCCCCACCCAGGTGCTGCGCGAATACCTGGAGGTCGCGCATCACCAGGTTCTCAAAGAGGAAACCTAGGGTTGAGAGATCCTGGAGGAGTGTCGCCGGTGATGCGCCCAGGGCAGCCACCGCGAACGCGGGGTCGACAAAATATCGTTTAGCAGCTTTTCTCACCGCGTAAGACGAGCGAAGGTGGGGCGACCACGGGGGCACGTCTTCGATGAGCATCAGATCCCGAAGTGTCTGAAGATAGGTTTCAAGTGTTTCGGGTTTGAGTGTTTCGGATTCAGTGTGGGAAATTTCGCTGGCCAGCTTCGATAGTGAAATTTCGGACCCTATGTTGCGTGCGAGGCTGCGCAATATCTTGCGAATTCGTGCGGGGTTTTGCTTGGACCCAGCTGGAATCGAAAAATCGCCTCGCTCTACGTCGCGTAAATACGAGCCGAGGGCCGAAATAACCCCCGTAACCTCACGTCCTTGGAAGGCAGGCAAACCACCACGACAAATTTCGCTCGTGACGGTCTCGATTGCAGCATCGCGCTCGCCTTCTAGGTTCGGGGTTCCCTCGAGTAGGGAGGCCAGCGAGGTCTCCCCACTTGAGTATCCAGATTCCCACAACGTCATCGGCCGCATGGTAATCCGATGGATTCGACCCGCTCCCACGTGTCGAGTGGGGGAATCTGCCATGCGCGCAGAGCCAGCGAGAATGAACTGTCCCACCGCTTGACGGTTATCCACGGCCGCGCGAACGTGGTTCCACAGTTCGGGTTCTATCTGCCACTCATCGATCAGTCGTGGGGTCGCACCTTCGAGGACTCGGTGAGGTAGTAGCTGAGCCAGTTCTCGTGCGGTTTGGTCAGTGTCTAGCCGGACCGATGAGAGAGCAAATTGCAGCGCTGTTGATGTCTTTCCGCAGCCTCTTGGCCCCTCCAGTAACACTGCCCCGGAGACGGACAGAGCCTGTTCTACCTCGGAATCGACGACTCGAGCTGAGTATTTCATGCCCTGAAAGTATCAGTTAGGGGGTCATTTGTAAAGAATTTAGGGAGTCATTTGTAAGGTTTCTGGGGAGCCATTTGTAAGCTTTTTAGGGGGTTATTTATCAAATCGACGACTAAAGCCCCAGATTTAAGATTTAGCGGGTGTGCTCGCGGGCTTTGACTCAGATGACTTAGCGGGGGTGGTGGAGCTTTCTTTCTTAGCCGCCGCGGGCTTGGCTGACTCGCTCGAGGTTGCTTTAGCTTTCTTTGCTTCTGCCCTCGAGTCCGTGCGGTAAAAACCTGAGCCTTGAAAGCTCACTCCAATGGCGTTAAAGACTTTGCGCAACGGCTTGCCACATTCGGGGCAGGCGGTCAGCGACTCATCGCTAAAAGCTTGCTGGATATCGAAGGCATGTTCACAGGACGCGCAGCGGTAGGAATAGGTAGGCATTGTGGTGGGTTAAATCCTTTAGGAAGAGACGGGGTGAACGGTAATAATTTGACTGGGGGTGACCATCCCATCGACGGGCTGGTCATGTTTTTCTCGGGGAACATCATCGACAAGCTCGTGGTCATACACCACGGCAAAAACGTTGGACTCACTACCTAAAGTTCCCAGCGCCCGATCATAATATCCGCGACCCCAACCTAAGCGCATGCCATCAGGGGCAACGCTGGCAGCTGGCACAAACACCACATCGGCATCGGCGAGAGCTATGGGGCCTAAGACCTCACTGGTGGGAATGGGCATCCCCAGAACATCTTGCGCCTCATCACCACTTTCATAGGGCGCCCAATCCATCAAACCGTCTTCACGGGCAACCGGCAGATAGACCAAAAGGCCTTCGCCCACGGCCCAGTCTAGAAATTCTCTGGTGGGTGGTTCATCATTAATGGAGAGATAGCAGGCAATGCGCCCCGCAGCATATTGGTCCACTACGCGCTTCATGTTGGCTAAGAGCCCGGCTGCGGTTGCGTCACGCTCGGAGGCTGTCATGATCCGTCGACGTTCTCGAACTTCGGCGCGAAGCGCCCGCTTACTAGGAGCTAAGTCCTCGACCATCCCCTCATTCTACGCCCGCGCATTACGATAAGGGGATGCCTATTGTTAAAGCCGTAATCCCCGCAGCGGGAATGGGTACCCGCTTTTTGCCGGCTACCAAGGCGATGCCTAAAGAAATGCTGCCGGTGGTGGACAAACCCGCGATTCAGTACGTTGTCGAAGAGGCCGTTCGCGCGGGGCTTCACGACGTCCTCATGATCACCGGTCGCAACAAAAATGCGCTAGAAAATCACTTCGATCGCAACACTGAACTGGAAGCACTGCTGCGAACCAAAGGTGACCAGCGCCGATTGCAAGAAGTTATGCATTCCACCCAACTAGCAAATATGCACTATGTGAGACAGGGCGACCCTCTGGGTTTGGGCCACGCAGTCTTGCGCGCCCAGATGCATGTGGGGAATTCGCCTTTTGCCGTACTCCTCGGTGATGATCTCATCGATTCAAGAGATGACCTCTTGGGCCGGATGATTGATGTTCACGACCAGCGTGCCACCAGTGTTGTGGCGTTAATGGAAATTGATCCCGCCCTTTCCCACCTTTATGGCATCGCGACCGTGGAGGTCACCGACGAAGATGATGTGGTCAAAGTCACCGGATTGGTAGAAAAGCCTTCTGTCGAATCGGCGCCCTCAAATCTTGCCGTGATTGGTCGCTATGTTCTCCAACCCGATGTGTTCTCGATCCTTGAGTCCACAGAACCAGGCTCTGGTGGTGAAATTCAGCTCACCGATGCACTCAACACCTTGACCACGTCCGCCAGCGGCGGTGGTGTGCATGGGGTCATCTTTAGAGGACGCCGTTATGACACCGGTGATCGTTTGGACTATCTCAAAGCTATTGTCCAAGTTGCGACCAGTCGTGAGGACTTAGGTCCTGATTTCACCACGTGGCTGCGCGAGTTTGTGACTCGCGGTTAGCTAGAACCCCCCTCTGATGGCGCTTCCCACTCTTCACCATCGCCAGTTGATTTTGCGCGGCGTGCGCATGCGCGATGCGAAGGCCATGGAGCGAGCGTTAGGCGATAACCGAGCCTGGTTGAGCCCTTGGGAAGCCACGACACCTATTATTCGAACCGGCATCTTTGATGCCAGAGCTAGTATTCGTAGTCTTCTTCGGGCCGCTAAAGAAGGTGTGGCCCTGCCGCTAGTTATGGTCGCTGATGGCGAACTAGTCGGCCAGCTCAACGTCTCACAAATCACCTATGGGTCACTCTCGAGTGCCACCTTGGGATATTGGGTAATCGAGAAAGTTGCGGGCCAAGGCCTCACCAGCCTGGCTGTGGCGATGGCCAGCGATCATTTATTCTTTGAAACCGGGCTTCACCGGGTAGAAATTTGTATTCGACCTGAGAACACGGCCTCGTTGCGCGTGGTGGAAAAGTTGGGCTTTCGCTATGAAGGGCTTCGCCGACGTTTCATCCACATTGATCGGGCTTGGGCGGATCATTTCTGTTTCGCCTTAGTCGTGGAAGAGGTTCCTGGTGGCATCTTGGCCCGTTACGAAAAGGGCAGAGTGCCCCCCGGTGTGGCAGCCATCCCCGACACCGACTGGGTCAAAGCCCGAAACCCACTTTCCTTACCGCCGTTATAGATAGCGCGCCAATACAGGGTTTTAGGCCCCTTGGCTCATACCCTAGAGCGCGTGGGAAGTTCAGGTTCGACAGTTCTGCTGCTCGTGGCAGCAGTGTTGTGGTTGATGTATTTAGTGCCCCTATGGCTCAAGCGCAGTGAGTACTACGCCACCGAGCGAAACGCAGCACGACTGGGCCAAACTATTCGTCTACTGGCGAACACTTCTGAAGCATCCAAAGAGATTAGGGCGGAGCTTCAGGCCCGATCGATTGCTAAAAAAGAACGCGAAGCTAAACATCAGCTCAAAGTTCTCTCAAGCCCCGTGTTGAGCCTGGCCGAGCGGCGCAGGCGCACCAAGCAGGTCTTTTCACTCGCTTTACTTGTCGGGATCACTTCCGCCGCAACCGCGTATTTGGCGGGGTGGCCACTGCAAGTGATCTGGAGTTCCACCACGGTGGTCACCATTTCCTTTGCAGTATTGGGAAGACTTAACCGGGTGAGCAAGGACGCATTGCCTGCTGTTGCAGCAGCGCACCAGAGTGCTGGAATGCCGCGAACCATCGCTCAGCCGCCGGTGAGCGCATCGTTGCCCCCGCTTCCTGAGCCTTTGTCTAATCGGAGTGTGACTGAGCGCAATCCACTGCCCAGTCACGATGACCTAGTGAGAGCTGCTCGAGCGGCCGCGCTTGCCAAGAGACCAGAAGACTTTGCCCACGAAGAGCTCGCTGTTGTCTCACCCTTCGCTGGAATGGGCGAAGTTCGGCCAAGCGCCACCGAAAAGGTCAACCTTGATGAGGTTCTCCGACGCAGAAGGGCCGTTTAGACCTTTTTCCTCGGTGCTATCGTTAGCGCGTAAGGGCCTGTGGCGCAGTTGGTAGCGCGCCTCGTTCGCAATGAGGAGGTCAGGGGTTCAATTCCCCTCAGGTCCACAATTTCTATCTACTGCACCAGATGAGAATTGGGTGATCTTCTTAGGAACTCACCAAGGCAACTCAAGACCCCCTAGTGGTTCAGCATCGTCTGGAATGGCGGGCAAGGGTGTCTGGCCGGCCCGGATGCAGATCCACTTGAGGTTCGTGGGGCTCTCGGGGAGACAGCGCCATGTCCGCATAACCCCTGGGCCCACTTGGACGACGGTTCCGGCGGACACATCAACAACTTCGGAGTCAAGCCCCATTTGGCCCTCGCCCTCGAGGAACACATAGACCTCTTCGAGAACTGAGTGCACGTGCCAATAACCGACCTGCTCGCCAGGCTTATAAGAGTTAGCGGTGAGTCCGATGACATTACCGGTGGTTTCGTGATCCACTACTCGTCGGCCAGGCCGCGTCGTCTCGGGGCGAAACCCACCGACGTAATCTATCCATGACGAGAGAGGGCCAAGTTGGGCGACACTAAAACTGCTCACAATTGGTAAGCGTAGGCGAAATTCGCGCGCCAGTTGCTCTGTGCTCCAATAAAGGGGAGCGTGTGCGGTGGTCGCGCTTCATCACAGTGTGTATTTCTGGGGTGGCTCTGGGCCCTTTCTTGTGGCGTGCGAATAGTCACCGGTTTGCTGTGACTGAAAAATAGGCTGAATTTGGAAATGCTTCCCGACACAACCCTCCCAAATACTGGGGTGCGTGATGGCGTTGAGGGCCTAGGGGGACATTTCACCAGGCGGATTACTCGCCAGGTTCAGGGGCGCCCTCTAGTTGATCCATGAGATCCAGAATGAGGATGGGCCAGCTCAGAGTTTCTGTGCGACCGAGTCGAACAACGACGGTTCCTTGGTCAGGGGCGACAAAAACGTATTGACCCAGATTTCCCTGCGCTGCAAAACGGTTGTGGGGGTATACCCACCAGAAGTAGCGGTAATTCTGATCCAGGAAGTCGTTTCGTCCCACGGAGACATTCGTTGCTGCTGTTGCATCTTTGACCCACAGTTCTGGCACTACCTGCTGTCCTGCCACCACGCCGCCTTGTGCAAACAACAGCCCAAAGCGTGCGAAGTCGATCGGGCGAGCGTTGAAACCGCTCTCCATTTTCTCGAAGCGACTATAAAAGCTATCCATACTCCACGAGGCATCAGCTTCGGCGCCCATGGGCGCCCACAAAACCTCGCTCATGTAGTCCCCGACGTTTTGACCAGTAGCCCTCTCCAAGGCCATGCCGAGCAGCAGCGGGTTGTAGTTGTTGTAGAGGAAAGTCTTACCGGGTTCCTCGACAATGACGGCTTTCAACGCTGAGGAGCGAAGATTCGCAGAAAAGTACGTGTCTGCGGCATCGCCCCAGGGCGACATGGTCTCCACATATTCAAGGCCCGAGGTCATGGTGATGAGGTGTTTCAGTGTGATCTCGCCAAAGCGGGGGTCTCGCTCCAGCAGTTCTGGGATGTAGTCAGTGATGGGATCATCCAACGACCCGATTTTGCCCTCGTCTATGGCGATCCCAATCAGGGTGGACAAAAAAGATTTCGACACAGAAAACGATGTGTGTAAAGCGTCGGGGTCTACCCCTGGTGCATACCACTGGTGAACAAGCACGCCGTCTTGCAGGACGAGAAAAGCAGTGGTCTCAGTTTCGTTAAGGAACTGATCAAGCGCCCCCTGCGAGTCGATTGCGGGCATGCCTGGACCCAAAGTTTGCATGTCGATGCGCCCGAATGCTTCCAGTGTTCTGTCATCGAGTGCTGCAGGTAAATTTGAGGCACTCGAGGTCGGGATTGCCCGAGACGGGAAGCCCTTGATGTGATCGATGGTGGGCCCTACCTGCGCGAAAATTACCGAGAAGAACAGCCCCCGAGCGAGCTGGGAGAAATTGCTGGCCGCGAAGAGAACCCCGAAGGCTAAAACGGGAATCGTCACGATAGCGACAAGAATTCTCAGCGGACGCCTTGTTTTCTTGGCACGGTGGGCGGGGGCATGGTCAGTCATCTCAGCACGCTAGCACGCGCGGGTTCAGCTCAGTAAGGGTGAGGGGATCAACACACCACTTTGTTACCGCGTTTGCTGCTTTCCGAGCCGCATAGCTTCGGTTGATACAGTAGTTGTCCTTAATTTCGCATCAGAAGGACTCTCAAGCAACAGGATGTGGGGGCGCACCCTGACATCACCCAGATAGTGGGAGCCCACCGAGATGCGCTCAGGCGCTAGTCTCCGGGTTCTCAGGCGTGGGGCCAGAGACGTCGGTCACCACGGTCACTGGCTTGTAATCGGTGATCGAAGGCGCGGGCGCGGTTTGGGCAAGGGAGAGCCGATCGACTGAATCTCCCAAGACTTGGCGGATGCGCGAAACATCAACTAGGGACCCGTTGACTTCAGCGAAAATCGAATTGACGACGCCTAAAGCATCTTCTAGGTTGCGCTTGCCATTGGCTATCGCGCGAGCTGAGATTTCCTGGGCGCTCTTCTTTGCCTCGGCCAAGATTTCTTCCGCCTGCTTTTCTAGATCTAGTGCGCGGGCTTCACTTTTTCGGGCATAATCATCGGCTTCTCGGTAGATGCGCATCGCATAGGAATCTGCCTGGTCTCGAATATCAGATTCCATCCGATCGATTTCGAGTTTCTGCAGGCGCAGTTCACTATGGGCGTCCTGGGAGAGTCGTTGCGACTTTTCCAGGGTTTCCTGGGCTTCAGCTTCAATTTTTTGACCAGTGAGGGTTGCCTGATCGACAAGTTCTTTAGCTTGTGCCTTGGCGCGAGCCATGATGTTGACTTCTCTGGCCCGCTGAGCTTCTAATTCAGAGAGAGCTTCGTCTCTGGCCTCGGTGGCTTCGCTGACGAGTTCTGCTCTTGCACGGGAGGCATCTTGGGAAACAGCCTCGGAGTCCACTACGGCAAGCTCACGGATTCTGGTGGCTTCGTTACGAGCGTGATTGAGCACCACGGCAGCTTCAGCGCCAGCTTGTTCCACCTGCTTGATCACGTTCAAACGCAACGTCGTGTTGGTTTCGGTCGCCTCACTGAGTTGAGTGCGCAGGGATTGGACTTCATCGCCGAGCTCACGAAGCCTGGCATCTACGACATCAGTGTCATATCCGCGTAGCACCTTAGGAAAAATATGTTTATTCACGATTTAATAGTATTGGGGCGAAGCCGAAAGTGATAGGCCTAATTCTCCCGATCCAGTTACACCGCGTTAGGACAACCCGGGCGCCCACAGTGGGCTTCTAGCCGGGCAAGAGTCGCGGGAGCGAGGGCGGCGCGTCTAGATTGCCACTCGAAGGGCACTTGGCCCCAGAATCAGCCTGAAAAACCACATGTGTTGCGCGTTGCGCATCATGCTATAGTCAGGCAATGATTGTTTCCTTTCGGCACAAGGGATTGCAAGATCTCTTCGAGAGTGGAGCACCACGAGGTGTGAACCCTCACCACGCGGGAAAATTACGCCTGCACTTAGCAGCCCTGGATTCAGCGCAAGAGGTGATGGATATGGATGTCCCCGGTTTTCGACTGCATGCAGTGAAAGGCACCATGAAAAACAGATGGTCGATTTCGGTAGACCAAAACTGGCGGATTACGTTTGAGTTTCGTGACTCTAACGCATACGTTCTTGATTACGAGGATTATCACTGATGAACACGCACCTTCCTTTGTACAATCCTCCACATCCTGGAGAGTTCATCACGCAGATATACCTGGCGCCCTCCGGTGTGAGCGCGCGAGAGCTTGCGAAGAAACTGCGCGTGAGCGCTTCCACGCTCTCGCGCCTGTTGGCAGCATCCCACCGAGTGAGCCCTGAGATGGCATTGCGCCTGTCCAAAGTGTTAGGCCGTAGCCCGGAAAGCTGGCTAGCTATGCAAGATAGCTATGACCTTTGGCAGGCGCGAGCGCGCATAAACGTTGACGAGCTGGAGCCACTCACCTCCACTGGATAACGCCAAGAGGCCCGGTAGCGCCTTGGTAACATGGTCCGCCGAAGGCTGGAATCTATGGGCAGGAACCACCCGGGGCCTCCGGATTCTTGCGCTCACTCAAGATTCCAGCCCATGGCGCCCCGCACCACACCGCGGCAGTAATCCAGAGAACCAAAGATAGGAGTTCTGCGAACAAATCCTGCGCCAGAGGCTGCGGGCAAACATCCCTAAGATTGGGCGATGGCGACACCCCACAGAAACCCGCGGCTGGGCGCTCAAAGCGTGTGGCCCTGGGTCATCGTCGCGGTGACCTTCTTGGCGCTCATTGCTGCTGCCGCTTTTCGCTCCACTGTGTCAATTTTATTTGAGCCTTTGGAGGCGGAGTTTGGCTGGGACCGCACCGTGGTCTCCATTGCCATGGGAGTCAATTTATTCTTCTACGGCCTCACCGCACCTTTTGCTGCGACGTTGATGGAACGCTTTTCGATGAGGCGGGTTGCGACTGGCGCGTTGGGCCTGGTTGCGGTGGGCTCAGCATTGGCGACGGTTTTTCCCACACCGCTTGGCCTAGTGCTGTCGTGGGGTGTTTTGGTGGGATTTGGAACAGGATGTCTTGCCTTGGTCTTCGGCTCGATGGTGGCCAGCCGCTGGTTTCACAGCAATCGGGGGCTGATCACGGGTGTTTTTTCTGCTGCCTACGCCACTGGTTCGCTGATTTTCTTGCCGCTGCTCAGCATTATCTTGACTAGGCAGGGATGGCGATTTACCGCTGTGACGGTGGCCGCGATCTCCATTGCCATCATGGTCATCTTTGCGTTGGTCTTTCGCGATAGACCCTCCCAGGTCGGCATTAAACCTTTCGGGCTGCCATCAGATCAGGAAATCCCTTTAGAGAAAGGCCCGGTGAGTTTTCGGGGCAATATCGCGCTGTTGCGGGAAGTGGCCAGGAGTAGACCTTTCCTCTACCTGGCGGGAACATTTTTTGTCTGCGGGTGGACCACCAATGGGCTCATTGGTGCGCACTTTATTCCGGCCACCCATGACTATGGAATGCCGGTGACGACAGCGGCTAGTTTGCTGGCCCTGATCGGCATCTTTGATTTTGTGGGGACAATTCTCTCGGGTTGGTTGACCGATCGGTTCAACCCTGTCGTGTTGTTGGCTTTCTACTACGGTTTGCGCGGGTTGGCGCTCTTCGCGGTTCCCTTTTTATTGGGACCCAGCGTGGAACCGCCCATGATGTTCTTTGTCGTTTTTTATGGTCTGGACTGGATCGCCACAGTGCCCCCAACTATTGAATTGTGTCGACGTTATTTTGGTGTGGCTAAATCGGGAGTTGTCTTTGGCTGGGTGTTTGCCTCCCACATGGTGGGCGCCGCAGTGGCATCGGTGTTTGCTGGCGTCATCCGTGATGCGCAGGGCTCCTACTTCATCGCCTGGATTACGGCCGCCGTGTTGTGTTTGGTGGCAACAGGGGCAATCTTGAGTCTGCGCAAAGATGCCCAGGCGCAGGGCGGCTTTGTTTCCCGAACCTAACTCTTCGTCGTCATTGGCTAGGGTGCTACGCGAGGGCATCGCCGCGGCGGAGATCGGCGCGATGGCAGGGTTTCTTCTAGAGTCATAGATAGCCCCAGGCGACCTCAAGGAGTGTGCGATGACCACAATGCCCATAGCCATTATCGGCGGAGGTAACGGCGGCCACTGTATGGCAGCGGATCTGAGTTTGCGCGGCCACACGGTGTCGCTCTACGAGCACCCAGATTTTGCCGAGAATTTTGCCCATACTTTGGCCACTAAAACCATCAAACTCACCGGTATCGGGGAAAATGGTGACGCCCAGATTCATACCGTAACGATGGATATCGAGCAGGCCCTGGCGGGGGCGCAACTGGTGATGGTCGTTATTCCAGCATCGGGTCATGAACTCTTCTTCACCACGATGCTGCCCCACCTAGTTGAGAGCCAAACCATTGTCGTGTGGGCGGGCCAATTTGGCGCTCTGCGCTTAGCGCAGATGATCCGCGAGCAACGCCCCACCCTCAAGGTGACTATTGCTGAAACCTCGACCTTGCCGTATGGAACTCGACTACAAGGCCCCTCCCACTCACACCTGTTGCTCGTGGCGAATATGGTGAGTGTTGCCGCTCTTCCTTCAGGTCACACCAACGCCGTTGTTGACGCACTGACCCCGCTGTTTCCGGTGGTGGAGTCTGCGCCTAATGTCTTAGTGGCCGCTTTTAACAACCCCAACCCCATTTGTCACCCACCTGGCGCCCTGCTCAACACCGGGCGCATTGAATATTCTGGTGGCGATTTCTATATGTATAAAGAAGGCCTGACCCACTCGGTTCTTGGTGTCATTGAAGCGCTGTATCGCGAAGTGCAAGAGCTGGGTCGAGCCTGTGGTTATGAGGTCGCCACCTATCCCGAGGAAGCTTTCCGTGAGCCTTCGAGCATTATGGGTGTTGCGCTTCAGGCGCCGGAGAACACAAACGAGGCCATTGCCAATATTTTGGGGCCCAAAAGCGTCCACGACCGCTACATCACCGAGGACTTGCCCTTTGGCTTAGTGCCGATGTCGCAGTTGGCGCTAAAAGTCGGCGTGAAGACGCCCATCATGGATTCGATTGTGTCTCTGGGCAGCGCTGTGTGTGGAATCGACTTCTGGGCTACCGGGAGAACGTTAGCAAGCTTGGGCTTAGCCGAAATGGACGCCGAAGCTATCGTGGCGTTGGTAAATTCCTAGCCCACTTGCGCAATCCGGGCTGAAAGAATGTCGCGCATTAGCTCCGAATCAAACTCCCAGCCCAGGGGTATTTGGATCGAGCGTTTGCCGGTTTTGTATTCGGTGAGCCGGGAGGCAAAGTCGGTGATGATTTTTTCACTAAACGGGTGAAAAAACAGGTGGTGGGTGAGCGCCTCGAGCCCGAGGACGTATTCGCTGCCCAGTTTCACATGGGGTTTTTTCCAGGCAATGGTGGTGGTGGTTCCCGGGAATTCTGTGAGAGCGAAATCGAGGATGGCGGACATTAGTTCCCGGTGTGGGGCATCGAGGCCAGCAAGGTAGGCATCAACACTCTCGGGGGTGGGCTTAGGCATGTGGCTAAGACTAATGCGGGTGTGAAACCCACGATGGTGCCCTCAGCGTTGGATGGCCTAGGCCCTGGCGTCTCTGACGCCTGGAAGATTGAGCGAGAGCAACCTGGTGTCGGTGGTTTCGAAATACAGTTTGTGCGTGCTGGCCTGGGCTACCAGCATTCGATCGAAGGGGTCATGGCGAAAAAGCGCAGGGAATCGGTCTAGGGAAGCTGCGCTTGCTGAGTCGAAGGGCAGCTCGCGTAAACCAATCGAGTGGATTTTGTCGACAAGGCCTTCCTGGCTGGGAAGTTTACCGATTGAGGCCTTGATGTGAATCTCCGCAATAGAAATTGCGGAATACATCACCGAGCGGTCGCTGTCGAGAATGTTCCTCAACCGCGGACTCACAAGAGTGTTTCCACTGAGACACCACATCAAAGTGTGAGTGTCGAGCAAAACCCCCTGATGTGGTCTCACAGATTAAAGAGCTCCCGGACGGCCCTATCTGATTCTTCCCATTCTTCGTCAGATATCTCGGGGATCTGACCCTTGAGCGCACCGAAGCGTTTGGGGTGGGCCGGGGGCTCGAAAGCGATAAGTTTCGCCACCGTTTTACCGGCGCGAGCCAAATATATTTCCTCACCCTGTTCAACCTGGGCAACCAATTTTGACAAGTTGGACTTCGCTTCGTGCATATTCACCGTGATAGCCATGGGCCCACTTTATACCACCTAGGTTAGCTAAGTTAGTTCTTATCCACAGATTGCACCGGAGGCCCCCGATGGCACCCCAGCGCGGTATGCTGTCCTAAATAAATGTGGCGAATCTATCCACTAACTAGTTTTATGGTTATATACACCACACTAAAAAGGAATGCATAGGGACATGACTTCATTCTATGAGCCGAGCGACGCTGCGCTCATCGGAGCGCGGGTATTGGAATGGCGCAAGGTAGTGAACCTTACGGCGGAACAAGTGGCGGATCGGGCCGGGATTTCCCGCACAACGCTGAGAAAAATCGAGCAAGGACGACAGGGAGTTAGTTCTCTGTCACTTTTTGCCGTCCTACGGGCGCTGGGACTTGTTGAGGTGGTCCTCGATGCTCTAGACCCCCTGGGTACGGACCTTGGCCGGTCTCGGGCCGCGCTCCTCCAGCGACAGCGCGTTCGAAACTAATGGACACCGAAATCCAGGTTTCGATACACAGTTCACACCTTGCCCTGGATGTCGGTGTAGCCCACTTTCATCGTGGCCGCGCCAGTATCTCTACGACGTTTACCTATCTGGCAAACTATCTTGCCCACCCCCAGGCCTATGCGATTGACCCTGGTCTTCCCCTCACCCTGGGAGCGCACCGTGTTCGGGGAATACCGGGCGCCTTTCTTGATAGCGCACCCGATCGTTGGGGTCGAAACCTTCTCGATGCCCGTCACCGGTTTCTCGCACCCGAGGGACAGGCGCGGCTGAGATCTCTAGATGAGGTGGATTATTTCCTGGGCGTTGATGACACCACCAGGCAGGGCGCCTTGAGGTTCTCACCCCCTGGTGTGGAATTTAGCGAAACAAAGGTGCCACCCTTTGTCACACTCGGGGATTTACTTGCCGCTTCTCGTGCCATCATGGACATTTTCCCAGGTGGCACCCCGGCCAAGGGTCTTGGGCCTGATTCAGCGCAGAGCCATAGGGCCATCAAGCTTCTCCTGGATGCCGGAACGGGATCCCTCGGTGGTGCGAGGCCTAAAACATCGCTGCTCAATGCCGCCGGTGAGCTCTCGATTGCTAAGTTTCCCCATATCCATGACACCTGGAATGTCATGGGGTTTGAGGCGATGGCATTAGATATCGCCTCTCGGGTGGGCCTGCCCACCCCAGCACGGGAATTAGTGAGCCTTGGCCATCACGCAGTGCTCGTCTTGGAGCGCTTCGATCGAAGCGCGGGCGCTCGCCTGGGATATATCTCAGCCATGACGCTCACGAGGCGAGGGGATGGAGAGGCAGCTGACTATGTTGACATTGCCCAGGCCATGACGGCCTCGATGGCCTCGCCAACCTCAGCTCTTCACCAACTCTTTGATCGTGTGGTGCTCAACGTTGCCCTGAACAATACTGATGACCATCTTCGCAACCACGGTTTCGTGCGAACTAAAGGTGGGTGGGCACTCAGCCCGGTATTTGATATCAACCCTGATCCACGGCAAGGAACTACTCGCCGAACCTCGATAGCCGGGGCCTTTGGCGATGACTCTGCCGAGGGCTTGGAAGCTCTTGCGGGTGTATGTCGATTGACCCCCAGGGAGGCAGGTGATCGAATACGCCAGATAGCCCAGAGCGTGTCGCACTGGGAGGAAATAGCCATCCAAAGAGGGGTCAACAAAGCCGACCGCGCATTGCTTCGCCCCGTTATCGACTTCCAGCTTGAGCGCCTGGGCAAGGTTGCTAAACCTCCCGCTCGGTCTCCAGCTCGGAGTGTTTCGCATCTTGGCGGCAGGTTACGCGTGGAAAAGGGCCATCGAAGAGGCGGCCAGTTTGCCGCCTTGCCACCTAAGAAGCCCGAGGCTAAGGCTTAGGAACTAAGCCATTGCCTCTCATCGGCGGTGAGTTTTCGTGGCGCGGCGGTAGCGAAGTCATAGGCCACCAACGAAACAAAACCTTCAGCAAAGACGACATCGGTGTGGGCGTCAAACACTCGAGCGGCAAGGCGAAACGACGATCCGCCCAGGTGATCCACACTCATCCCCACCGAAATGGGTTCTAGCCGGTAATGCAGGGGAGCGGTGTATTTCAATTGTTGCTCCGCCACGACAAGACCGTTTTTGAGCAACGTGGACCCTGGTCCCTCATTCGGGATCACTCGCGCCCTGGCTTCTTCGAGTAAACGAAAGAACACCACGTTATTGACGTGAGCAAACGAATCGCTATCGCCCCATCGCAGTGCAACCTCAACAACGCGCTCGATAGTCATGGCGCCCCTTTCATCGATGCCACCCTAGCGCTACCGGGGAAAGTCGCCCCGGCGCGGGTGTCGTGGCCCGGCGGACGCTCTCAGAGCTAGAGCTAGAGCTCGAGCCAGGGTGGGAACCAATGGCTTATCGTGGGGGAATGAGTGAGCAATGAATTCGGTGTCGTGGATTCTGGTAGCCATCGCTGTGGTGATGATGGTTATTTTCTTTAGCCCCCGGGTTCGCACCAGCAAGCTGTGGCATGCGATCACCATTCCTTTGGCCTCGATTATTGGTTCGGGAATTTTGCTGGCAGGTCCCCTGCTGGCAGCGACTGTCGGTGGTTGGGCACTCTGGGCCATGGCCGCCTTGGTTCTCACCGGTTACGCCTTTGGTTCCGCCATTCGCTACAACATCGTGCACCTGGAGCCCCAATTGCACCAGGGCGCCCCAGCGTCGCTTCGGGCGATGGAAAACATTTCGGAGCTCGTACTCGCTCTTGCCTACTTTGTCTCGATTGCCTACTACATCAACCTTTTTGCCGCTTTTGGGCTGCGCGCGCTGGGGATTACCGACAGTGTGGCGATCAACAGTGCTGCCACTGTGGTCATTGCCGCGATTACTGCTGCCGGAGCATTCTGGGGATTTAGCGCACTAGAAAAACTGGTTCTCACCTCGGTGACCATCAAGCTTGCTTTGGTGGTGGCCTTAGTCGTGGCACTAAGTCTCGGTTTTCTTCTCGGACCAAGTTCAGAACTGGCCAGCCTGGTGGGGGCGAGCGAGGTTGAATTCGCTGATCTGCGAGTGCTTTTGGGATTGGTCATTCTGGTCCAAGGCTTTGAAACCTCACGCTATTTGGGTGATGAGTTTGATGCACCCACCCGGGTTCGCTCCATGCGCTTTGCCCAGATCATTTCCGGTGTTATCTATTTACTCTTTATCGCCGCCGCCTCGCCCTATTTTGGTGATGCCAGCACAGAGGCACTGAGTGAAACAGCGGTTATTGACATGCTGAGTGTGGCGGGGCTGATTTTTGCCCCGGTTTTGATTGCCACGGCGCTAACTTCGCAGTTCTCTGCCGCAGTGGCCGACACCAGTGGCGCTGCGGGATTGCTGGTGGAGAACACCCAACGCAGGCTTTCCACTCGAAGCGCCATTATGGTCATTGGCGCAGTGGCCATTGCGCTCACCTGGTCGGTGAGCATTTTCACCATTGTTGTCTTAGGTTCCCAAGCCTTTGTTGTGTATTACGCCCTGCAGTCGATCACCGCAGCCCGCCAGGCATATCTGCGAGGCAAGCTCCTACCCGCCACACTGTTCACTCTTTTGGGCGTTTTCGGCGTTCTCATCGTCATCTTTGCTATCCCCGCGGCGTAGCTCACCCGCACACTTCGGATCTCGTGACGAGGTTTCCGAGTGTTTCCTGTGAAGGTGAGGAAAAGTATTGCTTTTTTGGAACTCGGCTGGAAAGTTAATCGAGAAGCAAAGCGTTGCTTCAACAAATTGCTCACCCGGGTTTGTTGGCTCTATTCACTAGCCAGAAACCCGAGGAGATCATGCAGAACTTTCGTATTGTCTACGCACTCGTCTTTATTATCGCCCTGGTAGCTCTTACCCTCACACCCGGTTCAGCCCAGTTAGGTGCTCACGCAGCGAGTGAGTGGAACCAGCGAGGGACCAACATCGATGGCGAAGCCATCGGTGATGAATCCGGTATTGCCGTTGCTAGCAGCACCGATGGAACCATCGTGGCCATAGGTGCGCATAAGAACCAGGCAACGGGCACCGATGCCGGTCACGTGCGGGTCTACCAATACAGCAGTAGCTCCTGGACTCAACTCGGTAGCGATATCAACGGGGCTGCGGCCCATGACTTTTTTGGCTCTTCGGTGTCTCTTAGTGGCGATGGCACCTGGTTAGCAGTGGGTGCGCCCTATTACGACGCAGGTCCCCTCAACGATGCTGGCCATGTTCGGGTGTTTCGCTATGTGGCAGGCAGCTGGGTCCAACAAGGTAGTGACATCGATGGCGAAGCCGCTTCTGACGCTTCGGGGTCATCGGTGGCTATCAGCACTGATGGCACCACGGTTGCTATTGGAGCCCCTGGTGCGCCCGGTGGGGGTATAGCCCGCGGATCGTCCAGGGTTTACCAATGGAATAGTTCCACCACCGATTGGGACAAGATAGGCGCCGGCGCCGCCGGGGACATTGATGGCCAGAACAATTTCGATAGTTCAGGTGCAGCAGTTGCCCTAGACGCCAATGGCACCACGATTGCTATTGGGGCCAGGCGAAATGGCAGCAGTGCTGGCCAGGTTCGCGTGTATTCCACCGATGGCAGCACGTGGAGCCAGGTAGGCGGCGACATTGCCGGAGAAGCGACTGGGGACTTCTTGGGCACAGCTGTTTCGATCAGCGGTGATGGGCTCACCGTGGCAAGTGGTGCACCGTTTAATTCCATTGGTAGCAGCGCCACCAATGCGGGACATGTCCGGGTGTATTCCACCGATGGCACCACCTGGACCCAGGTAGGTGGCGATATCGATGGTGTTGCAGGCGACGAGCTGGGCACCTCGGTCTCGCTCAATCAGGCCGGCACCCGACTGGTCGCCGGTGGCGTGGGGGCTAATTCTGATACCGGTGTCGCCAGAGTCTTGGATCTCAGCGGCTCCACGTGGTCGCAGGTTGGTAGCGACTTTGATGGTGATGTTGTCGCCGACGAGCTCGGCACCGCCGTAGCAATCAGTGGTGATGGCACGAGCATTGTCTTGGGTGCTCCCTTGAGCGACACCACCGCGGTTGATGCTGGTCAGGTGCAGATTTTTGCGTATGAGGCCATCATCACCGCCTCGACGAGCGAAGATCCCGGGGTGCCCGGGATCTATCTCGTTGTCGCAGGCCATGTGGGGCGCACAGTCTTGGGTTCACCGGTTTACTATGGCTCCGATCGGGTTGCCACCACCTCTACCTACCTACTCACGGTGACACCGGTAGGTAACCCAGGAGCGAGGGTGATGGTTCTTGCCAACGGGACGGTGGATGCTAGAGGCAACCTAGAAGCCACCGCCACCTTGCCAAACCTGGCTGGGGGCAACTATGACGTTGCCTTGAGTGGCAAACACCTCACCGGCATTGGCCTCACACTCACCTCCCGGATAACGGTGGGCGACGATGGTCGCCTGGGCGCCATTAGCGCAAATGTCTCGAGCGTCTTTGGTTGACATATTGCCGCTGGGGGATAACTTGCGCGAGGGCTGGCGTTATTGGCTAACCTGCTGTCTGTCCACCTATTGTTACATGTAACATTAGGTTATGGAGCATGAGCCGGAGGATACGTCTGTGAGTCAACGAGTTGCGACGCATCGCACCAATTTGCGCAACGAGGGGCTGAAACCTCTCCAGCTCTGGGTGCCAGATCTTGCCAAGGCCTCGGTGCTCGAAGCGCTCGAGCGAGCCTGCCAGGCAGTGGAGGCATATCCCGAGTCCAGAGATGACGCTGAGTTTGCCTACGCACTGTCTCAGGATGAGGCGTGAAACGCGGAGACATATTCCTTGCCAGTGCCGGTGCTCGTGCGGGCACGGGCTATGCGGGGAAACCTCGCCCCGTCATCATCGTTCAGGCTGATGCGCTGTCATCGCTCACCAGTGTCCTGGTGGTTCCCCTCACCACATCAGGGCCCATTACCCCCTACCTACGGGTGGAAATCAAAGCCGGTGAAGATACCGGTTTAGTCGAAGTCTCACGGGCGATGGTGGATAAAGTCGTCGCGATTCCCACATCCAAGCTGGGACCCCGCTTGGGCGAGCTAGACCCGACCACGATGCGCGCGATAAACCGTGGCCTTGCCACGGTGTTGGGTTTAGGTCAAAGGCTTCGATGATGACGCACCTGGGGTAGTTTCACTACCCACAGGTGGTGTCAGCAATGACCTCGTCGGTGAGGAAATACTGCACCAGGATGTCATTGAGACACTCGTTGTTATACCAAGCTGCCGGGGCGTGGTTCTCTGACTCAATCGAGATCAAAGGCGATCCCAACAATTTTGCGGTGTCTTGGGCAAACGAATAGGGCGTCACCGATTCGTAGATGGAACCCACAATCAGTAACTGTTTGCCCGAAGGGTTAGCTGGAATGAACGGTGTTGTGGGGGGATCGGGGATGGAGTCATCGTCATCTGCGATGGAAGCCCAATCAAGTCCCATCGAAGGGCCAAAGTATTCAAAGCCGCTGGGATCGGTGGTCAGTTCAGACCACAAAGGTCCGACCTCTTTGAGGCGGTCACTGAGTTCGCGTTGTTCGTCCTCCGTGAGCTCAGGTAGGTCATAATCCATCGAGTTCACGATGACCCGAACTTCGTATTCGTTGGAGCGATCAATGGCTTTATTTGCCAAGGAGGTCCCATCGAGCGAATCGGGGTCATAGCCATCCATGCTGAAGGCGAGCCATTCCAGCCCGCCAATCCAGTTATCGCTCAGCGCAGTATCAATCGCGTTATTGAAATATTCCTGAGCCCGGGCTTCTGGCCAGTAGTTCAAAGCAAAAATCCCATTTATCAACAACGACTCGGAGCTTGCCATGTATTGCGGATACACGCTGCTCCTCTCATAGCCGGCATAGCCGATCAAGAGGTCATCATCAGCGCGTTGGCGCAAATCCAGCATGGACGCCCAAGCCTGGTCGAAACTAACGCCGGCATGGGTGGCATAGCCTTCCACCCAGCCGCGCAGCTTGCGCTCTCTGGCCTCTAAGTCCGTCACCGCACTCTCGATGCGATCGCTCGCAACAGTGGTCGGGCTATCAAAGACGATCTTCCCGACGGTGTCGGGGAAGTCACTCACATAGCGCCCGGCAATCGTGGTGCCATAAGAAGACCCAATGAAATTCAATCCGGCGCCTGGGGTGACCAGCTCCCGGAGAATGTCGAGGTCCTGAACGACATGATCGGTGGAGAGTGTCCACCAGTAAGGATTGCGATCCACACAGTCTTGGTAATAAGCATCGCTGCGCTCTATGGCCTCAGCGAGTTCCGCTTCGTTAGCGAGAGATCCCTCTTGAAAGTAGCTAGTGAAATCAAGCTCGTCCGAGCACTTGATTTCACTGCCATCAGCAAAGTCGGAATAACCCACCCCCCTGGGATCGAAGCCAATAAACGCATACTCGTCACGTAAGGGACCTGGAAAATCAGCAGATTGAACCTGATCAATACCGGAACCGCCAGGCCCACCAGGGTTGATGAAGATGGCAGCGTCAGGTTCAGTGCCCTTTTTGCGCAAACGCATCATGGCAATGCTGAAATCAGGAATGTCCTCAGAACCTAAATAGGTGGCGGGAACGAGAACCGTGGAGCAATCGACGGTGGAATCTGCCATCACCGCGCTCTGATAGTTAGCATCAACGAGCCATTCGCTATCGCATTCACCCCAGCCGATGACCTGAGAAAGATACGGCGCAAGATCCCTAAGGCTTGCATCGATAACACTAGAAGCCGCGTTATCCGAATCTGATGCTGTGCCACCAGCAGCGCAGCCCGAGAGGACTACAAGCACAGACACAAGACCTGCCAGGCCTGGGGTGAGAACATTGCGACGCATGGGGCTACCTTTTCCTAAGCTTTGGCGTGATGTTACGAGTCTAGATAGACCCACTGAGACCCCGCTCCACAGCATGGTTGCCTGATGGGACTGGGCAAGAGTCTCCAGGCATCATCGCCAAGCCATGTGCTTGGGGTGACAGACCCCGAACCCTCTGGTCCATAGTCAGTAACCTTGTGGGCAAGCTGCTTGCCGCACTTGCTAGAGGTATAAAGCCACCATCAGTGCTACAAATATTGCCGTGAAGATTGCCGGTGTCACAAACTTCACAACCTCAAGCCAAGGCCGAAAGCTGATCACACGGTTTCTCAGTGCTGAAGTACCAGGAAGGGTCTTTAGGTCATCGATGACAGCCTGAGCTTGGGCGGCAGCGGAGAATTCCACCAGTGCGCCAAGGATTCCAGAGGCTAACAAAATCAAAGCAAAGCTGTGCACAACGGCGATTGGGTACCCGGCAATAGTGGGAGTGGCGAAAGCCGCAAAGGCCAGCAACGCTGTTGGGGCTAATTGTGCCAAAACGATATGCAAACGATTCTTTTGGAACTCGCGGATTAGTTCAGCCTCGGTCATGGTTGCTTCCTTTGTTCGTTCCTACAAGGTTAGGCAACACCGTGGCAAATATTGCACTTCAGCAGAGCCTGTCGCGCAGATTGAGAAAACCCAGGTAGTGGCACGATGACCCCCACCCATGGACGGGCGACCAGATAAGAGGCGGCTGTCACAGATTTGGTGATTGAAGGGGTGGTGCCCTCCATCGCATTGGAGAAGTGGTTCACGAGGGTGAATGGAGACTTGTGGACCTCAAGCTACGAGAAACCCGCTCAATAGTGGCGGCACATGGTGGGCCAGTGGCTGATTTCTCTCGCACTGTGGTTGCTCCACGATATGTCTAAGGCTTCGAGCCAAAAATTCAGTATAGCTAAAACTTGCAAGCGTTTTTGGTAACCTTGGGGCTGCAGCGCAGGTAGCTCGCTAGGCACACCGTGCCCCGCCGGTGAAGCGCATGACCCCCAGTTTCGCTATGGCGTACTGGGGGTCGCACCATTTTTGGCGGACAATATTCCGCCAGTTGATCCCCCGTAAATAGTGACCGAGGCGTGGGAGCTGCAGTAGCTGACTCTTAGGTTGCTTGACCAAGGCATGTGGTGCGGGCATTGGCAACCCCAGAGACAATGGCCGGAAAGAGGTCGTCGATTTCCTTCGCGTTGAAGTTCTCCAGCTCAGGTCCGGTGATCGCCAGAAGAATCGACAGACCGTTGTCCATCTTTGCCAGCCAACTGTTTTCGAAAGCAGCCATGTCAATGCCTTCTCGCCTGGCGGTCTTGATAATGTTCCTGATTTCTTTGGCGCGCTCTAAGAGGAGGTCCGTGTTGACGAAAAAGGAATCACCGGAATAGGCCGCAGCGAGAAACGCTGTGGTCGGCAACGTGAGGGATGGGCACAGAGTCCGACCTGAGATCCGCTCCACTGGCGCTTGGTACTGGTTTGGAACCCCTGAGCCCTCAAACCATTCAGCACCCCCAAGGTAGGAACTGGCAGCGCTCTCACCACCCATAACTCGTTTGTGGGCCATGCTGCTAGCGGCAACACCGCCTACAGCCATGCCGAATACGATGACGGTGGCCACGAATTGCTGCACGCTCAGCCCCAAATATCTCAACAACCGAGTCATTTAGGTCCCCGACGATTCTTATCTCTAGCTTGTTGATAAAGCGCCATCGGCGCGTTAGCGTGTTTGACTGATTCGGTGAGCGATGGCTTGGCCTAACAGTGGGTAACGCAAATTCGCCAGCGTTTTCCGGAACGCCTCCCAGGCGTCATCCTTCGGTTCCACACCAGCGGCCAGGACATGACAATAGCCCTCAGCAATATTCGTGAAAAGGGTTTCCGGTTCTAATCGAAGATCGTGGCCCATTTGGTGCAAACGAACCCAATTATCGTCCCTGACCGCCGCAGCCCATCGCCCCAGTTCGGCTTCCTCTGGGCTCAACTGAGCCTCCGGTGAAAATATTTCCGTCACTAGTTCCAACATCATTATTTGCTCCTTTCGTTAACGCCCACAACCTATGCGTGACCCCTGACACGCCGCTACGAAATGCCCCTAGGCGGTGACGGCCTTGCACTCACTGCCGGCGAACTCATACCAGGCCACAACGGTGTCCAGGTGGTCACTTTTTTCTTCATCCGTGTACTTTTCTGGCTCCTCCAGTAAGTCCACAAATAACCGTGCGCTGCGCCCCAAGCCGCGCATCCAATTCGCCTCAAGAGAGCTGAGGTCCACACCCTGGTAGCTAGCGCTCGCGACCAGCAAAGAGAGCCTCTGCCCATTTTCCACGAGCTCATCAAAGGTTTCGGAATCATCACCCGACATTGCTTTTAGAATCGAGGACTCAAAATCACCGAGCATTTCAAGCACCGCCGGACAAAAATCCTGAGCCATCGGCGGTTCATAGGCACTCATAGGTTTCGTGTCTGCACAACCTGAGACAACAACAGCAAGCAGGAGGCCAACACCGGATGCCAGGCGCTGCGCTGATCTGCGAGGTAGCATCCGCCTGACCATTGGAGTGTCATTACTGAGGCCGTTCATCCCGACTCCCTGTCTTTGCTCGACTTAACCCGCTGGTACAGCACAAAAGGCAACCAGAAGATCCAGGTAGCAACCCAGATGGCGACCCACCACAACAGTCCAGAGACGATGCCACTCACCGGGAGCCCATTACCTACCGTGGTTCCATTCAGCTTCTTCATCGAAGTCGCTACCGTATTGGGTTTCGGGGTAGGCAGTATTGGGTGAATAACCATGGGGCCCACTATGCACATCACCCTCGTTCATGATGGTGTGACCACATTGAACACAGAAGTCATTGCCTGACACCCAGGGGGCGTTGCACTTTTCGCAGTACTTGATCTCGTCTGTACTCATCAGTTTTGGTCGCCTTTCCACATATTGATCAGAATCATGTTCTTCTTCTCATCCAGTGCCGCACTGAGTAAACCGATTTGGGAATGAAACGGTAGGCCTTCACTGTTTTGGGTGAAATACCCATCGCTGTTGGCCATCGTGGGGTGTTGAACACTGGCGGTGATAATCCAACCGGTGACAATGGAACCCTGATCACCAGCAGCGTCAAAGTATTCACTGATCGCATGATCGAGCTTGGCTCTGGATTTCTCTTCTGTTTCCATGTTTCTCCCTCTCAAATGTCTAGGTGAGAAAAAACCATATAGGTGACCACTGACATGCCCACCTCAATTCCCGCACACCGATGGGAAGAAGAGGAAGCGCATCGAGTGTTGGGGACAACCTGAGAAAGTGAGTTAAAGCAGGCTGTCGACTCGATGCGCTTCCCGTGTTTAGAACCTAGACATCACGACCGACAGGGGTGAAGGCCGTAGGTTTTGCCACATCGAAGCGACGAAGGATTTTCTTCTGCTTCTTAGGCTCGTCCACAGAGTGCGTGTACTTGTACCGGGAGGCAGGAATCCATTCGCTGAGCATGATTGCTCGACCAGGTTCGGGTACTGAGTCCCCACAGGGCTTGCACGCCAGCAGTGAGTGGCTATAGCTCTGGTGAAGCTGCCACATGCCGGCAACTGCCATGGATCGTGAGACCCATGGCCCGCCTTCACGCTTGGGCGCTTCAGTCCCATCACACAGCAGACTCATGGAACAAGGGGCTTGCAGCAGGACCACTAACTTCCAGGCATAGCCACCCCCACGTGGTGTGCCATCGACTTGAACCACAGAAATGCGGTCTTCGCCCACAGCCACCACGACGGGTTGCCCTAGTTTCACCGCCATCTCGCGCGCTGCCTCGCTGGTAATCCCTGGCACCAACAGCATGGGTTCGACCCACTGGGACTCCCTCTGCAGCGCCACCACTTCGATCGCCCGTGCACCCAGTTCCCGGACTAGCCCCAAGGCTTTCTCCTTGAGCTCGGCGGTTTCCCCCACGCGATTGGGTATGCCATGGGGGTGGCAGTAGCCAATGATGTATCCGCGAAGAACGCTTGCTACAGACAACGGAACAGGGTCCAGTGCTGGCCAGTGTTCGTTGAAGGGGGCATCTTGCGCCAGTTGGGGACGCAGGGCGAAGTGCTCACCCTGGATATCCATGCGGTACCACTGGGTGCCATAGCTTCGGACCACACTTTCGTGGGGGAGTGAGTCTTCGTTTGGCCAGATGGGGTTGCGATCGGGGGCGTAGAGAAGTTTTGCCCACTCCCGGGTAATCCCCTCTGGCACCCTCACAGGGTGTGCTGATGTCTCTTCGCCCGCAGGCGAAGAAGGTAGTTGATCTGACATTGTGTTGTCCTTCCGGCTCGATTGAGCCGTCAAGGAACCCCAAGAGGTGGTTATCCCACCAGGATTGCCACCCCGGAGATTCACGACTTGCCCCCCTCCGGATGGAGCGGGGCCACATCTTTCCCTAGGGCACCCGGCTCGTTGGAAGCGGGTTGCCGCGTAGCTAGCTAGGTACTGATCGCTACGACTCCTGATGCATTGATAACGATACATCCCACGACCGACACCGAAGCCAGCTCTGTCGGTGGTGGGGTATATGGTGGTCCACTCTCTGAGCCGAAACACCGAAAGGACCACATGGAACAATTTGTTTATGAGCTTCGTTTTGACGAGGAGTTACGGGCTGAGGTCAACGTTCTCCTTGCCCTGGATCTCGCCACAGCGCTCGAGTTCTTTGACCAGTTTTTTCTTGAGCTTCATAACACCAGAGAATCTATGCCCACCACAGTGCGACTGCTAACCCATGACACCGAAGAAGAGATTGCACATTACGCGATGCATTTTGCGTGAAGCCACTGGCGGGGGAGTCAGCCTGGAGCGCGTGTGGCCCAAAGGCGTCCGATAAGAAACACGAAGTCGATCATGTCGTCAGTGGTCCTACCTAAGTTAGCTAAGGGAGGACATGATGAAAATATCGATAACCCTGGAGTTAGAAAAAGGGCGTGAAGCTTGTATTCATTTCGACCAAGATTCTGGGAAGGCAGCGCACGTTCGGTGCGCTCCGCCACAGAACTGTCGTCATGATCTCTCGCCAGCACGCTGCACGGAGCTCTTTAGCGCCATCGGTATTGATTACCGAGGCGACGTGGTGAGCGCCGTCTGGCAAGTAGTCGCAGAAAACAGAGCCGCACAACTGTTTGAGGTAATCCACGCTGAGCCTGGACTGGTTGGCTCAACGAGTTCTAAGACGCCATACGTCTGGGATCACCCAAAGACCGCCGAGCTATTAGAGCTCTATGTTCTCGAATTGGGCCTGGACTTATTAGCCCAACACTTCACCACCAGCACAGAGGACATCGTTCGACACTTAGCCTTGGTGATCTGTGATGACGCTGGATTAGTGAAAGATCCGAGCAAAGCACGCCACCAGAAGAAGTGGTCGGGGTCAGAGCTGGCGGTGGTCATGAAAAACATGCAAATAGGGCGGAAACCATCGGAAATCTCGGAATTGATGGAACGGGACTCACTGGGAATAGCCTTCAAAGCGTTCCAAGCCTTTGCCGTTCCGATTCCCCGTGACATCGCCACCAAGTATGGGTTATTGACCCAGACCGGCCCGGTTCGACCTCACGACATTGACATGAGTAGCCCTCAGGTAAAAGACTGAGGGTCTAGGCGAAGGGACTGCGCTAATGGGTGAATTTGTGACAATCGTCATTTTGGTCTCGTTGGCGGTAGGCGTGGGCTACTACCTTGTCACCACCGCCTACAAGCGCGCCGTAGCCAGAAACCGATCAGATACGTGGCGCAAACAACTTAGACGCATGGGAGAAACCCTTCCTTTGGCCAACGAAGCACCTTTTGAGTTGCGCCACGGTGAAGAATTCGTGATGAACCTCAAGAACCAGAGCCTGGTGGAATCTAGACGAGGCACGCGGGTTTCCACCAGGTCCACCGATGCATTTACCGTCGCGCTTGCCAAAGGTTTCTATTACACCGCAGCGTCAGGGTCATCAGTGAGCCCGGAACCCGATGAAGAAATGAAACAGATCGATACGGGAACAGCGACCTTCACCACCCATCGCGTTGTGTTTGTGGGATCACGGCAAACCAGAGAATGGGACTTTGCCAAACTTCTGGGAACCAGTGAAGCATCGGGTGGCATCCGCCTCATGATCGCGGTGTCGAATAGACAAAAAATGTCGGGGCTCGCCTCAGCGAGCCTGAGCCAAATCTCCCCGGGAATGGCGTTCCAAATAACCACGCTCGCTAGAGATGAAGGTTTCGACGCCGCAAGGACCATGTGTGCCAAGGGCGCACGAGAGATAGAAGCTCAAATGGGGATTACGAGCCAGAGTTTCTTTATTACCGAATCCTCTATTTCCGATCAAATGGAAACATGGCGAGAGAAGAACCGCCCGTCGGAAGCGGACCCAGCCCAAGACGCTAAAGGCGAAACACCAGCGAAGGCATTGAAAGCCGAACCACCCCCGCCGCTCAAGGAAATCCAGGTAGTGGGGGAGTCCTTCTATAAGAGGAGCTTTGCAGCGCTGAGAGAAGAACTTAAGTCAGAGGGAAACTCCGAACACATTCTCGAAGCCGAACTGCGCGTTGACCCAGACAACGAGTATTCCGATAGCGGCAAAGCAGTTGCGGTCTATATCCGAAACAAGCAGGTCGGCCATGTTCCCGAATGGCTAGCGCCCAAAGTTTTCGACGCACTAGAGCCAGACGGTGGAAAAGTGACACTCGGCGCCAGGCTGTGGATGGACGACATAAACGCAAAACCGCAGAAGAACTCAGTGACCGTGATGTTGGATTCGCGATTAGTTCTTATTTAGAGCGTGACACTCAAGTTGGAAGCCCCTGCCTTTGCCCTGCTCAACAACTAGATAGACGGCTATTACGCCGCATCTACAACGTTATATTGCAGACCTGATCTGTCGAGCAATGCGCTCGATAACTGGAACTACCACTGAGTTCCCAGCCTGTTTGTAGAGCTGGCTGTCAGCCAACTCGGCAGGCAGAATAAAGTCCTCCGCATAGCCCATCATGTTGAAACATTCTCGTGGGGTGAGTTTACGTATCCCATATCGAGTCTTAATCAGTGGAACGTTGTGCCCACCCATTCCCATGTTGGCGGTCAGAGTGGGGCAGACACCAGATTTGTTTTGACGAACATATTGGCGACGCCATTGGTAGATGGACTTTGGATCCTTCATCTCCTCGGTGAGGATGTCAAAAAATGGGCGAGCCTCGGTGTAGTAATACTTGGGATCTTTCTTCTTTCGGAAATCGATTAACTCCGATAATCGTGTAGTCAGTGCGACCGAATCGGGCCACATAAAATTGGCGTTCGCCATGGGGTCCTTGAAGCCAATGATGTAGATTCGTTCCCTATTTTGCGGAATGTTTCCATACTCAGACGAGTTGAGCACCTTAGCCGTGACGCTATATCCGGAAGCCTCTAGTGATTCGTTGATCACTTTGAATGTGTTGCCGTGGTCGTGGCCCTTCAGGTTCTTCACATTCTCGAGGAACACGACCTCCGGTTGTTGATCTTGGATCAGACGCACGATGTCCCGAAAAACGTTACCGCGGTCATCCTTGAATCCTTTTCGGTAACCGGCAACCGAAAAAGGCTGGCAAGGAAATCCACCTGCTAGCACTGTCAGGTCCGTGGGAAGTGCGTCGCTCGGGAGTTCGCCAATATCGCCCACAGCTAGGGTGTGCTGGTGATTGGCCTCGTAGGTTTTGGCTGCGTATTTATCGATCTCGTTAGCGAAAACGGGGGTAAATCCCGCGCGCTGAAATCCAATTTCGATACCACCGACTCCTGCGAACAGACCGGCAACAGTTAGGCTTCTTTTCACCACTCGTTCACCATAGACGGAACTACTGCCAAGGTGCCGCATGACATGCTCACGAGGAAGGGCCGATGCAACAAACGTCGTATTCGCAGATAGATATAGCCGCATCCTCCAAGCTGATGCAGTTTGCGGGGCGCCTATCCAGGCTGTTCTCGGATACACCGACACCACTGATTGATTATCGATTCGTCGAAAAGGCGTTTGTTGCGGTGACCAAAGCGCGAGATCTGAGCAGAAAAGACATTTCTTATGACGCGGCCATGCATAACAGCGTCGGCGTCGGCGTGAAAACCTTTGGTTTTTCGGCCAACGCGGGACACAAACTCGAGAAGATTGCGGAATTCACCACGGATGCGAAGAACGGAGAGTTTGCTGGGCTTCCCCCGGAAGCTATTGCCTCCGTCGTTTCTGACTTGCGGAACGTGCGGCTGAGGTCCGATGCTGCGGAGTTTGGCGTGAGTCTTGATGGCAGTTTTTACCATTGCCTTTTGCGCGTGGCGGGTGGCGCCATGGTCCACGAGGAGGACATGGTTCCGATCGACCAAGAAGCGATCACGCCTATTTCGGCCCAAGGTAAAGCGCTCTCGAAGTTTCCCCTAGAGATGAAAGATCATGTCCGATTTACGGACGGGATCAAGGAGTACACGTTCAATCGTTCGAAGAACACACTGATGCAGCGGTTTAGGTTGAGCGCAGGCTTTACGTCGCAGAAGTTTGATCTGAGTATCCAAGAGAATATTTGGGAGCTGTTGCTGGAGGGCGCTTTGGACGGTTTCTTGAATCTAGACAGCGATAGTCCTAAACCGCCACCCGCTGAATCGTTTGGCGAGGTTGTCTTGCCTCTTTACAGCACGCAAAGTTCAGTGCTTAAGACGGTAGCTTCGAAGTCGGGTATCAATCAGTGGAATGCTGGGGGCCGTCAGCGGAGCTTTGGTGAAGCTTATATTCCTATCCCGCGTAAGGTTCATGACTTGAAGCCTGGCTTTTTCCCTCCAAGGGATCAGAAATTTGACCTTCATTTACCCTCTGGTGAAGTGGTTACCGCCAAAGTCTGCCAAGACGGCTCTAAGGCGTTAATGTCAGACCCCAATACAGTTCTCTGCAGTTGGTTGTTTTCAACGATCGATGGCGACTATTCCTACGCGGAGACGAGATTAGCCAGGCACCTACCGTATACCTACGATGACCTCGCCAAGATTGGAAAAGACGCGGTTCGAGTGAAACGAATGGATCCAGAAGGAACAAAGTTCGAACTCGAGTTCGCGCCTGTCGATTCCTACGAGGACTTCGTCGCTGGCGCTGAAGACCCTGATACTGAATAATTCTCTTTACGTTGTCAGCGGTGCTTGTTAGCCTTACGAAGAAGATTGTAAGGAGAAACCATGTCAGGTACCTGGTACTTCCCGAGTAACGCTCATGGCAAGAAACCCGGATTTAATGATGCTGGTATCGATATCTTCCACGGTGACCCGGTTGGCTCACTCGTTCGAGAGTCTATTCAGAACTCGCTGGATGCGGCCGTCGGTAAGTCCGAGCCCGTTCGGGTTGCGTTCACTTTGTCTGAGCTTGACTCGGAGACTAATTGGGTAGCTGAAAATCTGAAGGGCGCACTTGAGCTGGGGCTAGAAAAGGCCAAAAATAATCAGGATCGAAAGGCAACCTTTTTTTATGAGCATGCCCTCAAGGTTTCGGGAAAACCTGAGGGAAACCGAGTCCTTGGTATCCACGACTTTGAGACTAGAGGTTTGACGGGTACTACAGATGACGCCCTCGATGAGCGATCTGCCTGGCTGGCCCTCGTCAAGGGTTCAGGGGATACCTACAAAGAGTCGGCTGGTGCAGGTGGCTCTTACGGCCATGGCTCCTCCGCACCTCTAGCATTAAGCGGGTTTCGGTCTGTCCTGTATTACACCCAAATCCAAACCGGCGATCAGACAGAGGAGCGGTTTCAGGGAACCAGTCGACTTGAATCCCTGCCAGCGGAACCGCTCATTGGGCTACCGGGGTTCACTCAAGATCAGGGCCACTTCGGGGATGGTGAGAAGTGCGGGCCACTGTTGGGTAGCGACATCCCCCCTTGGTTCAAAAACGATCGCTTGAATGCTAAACCGAGCAACGCGACTTCCATATTCGGGACATCGATTTTTGTAATGGCCCCTCGAATTGACACCACGGTTACTAAGTTTTGGGACCTGGTCCGCATCGCGGTCTTAGCTAACTACTTCTATACGATCGCATTGGGGAAGTTGGAGGTTTCACTCGGTGACCAAATACACCTGACGAGTGAATCCATATATGGCTATCTTGAATCACTCCAGGTGGAATCCGAGGATGAATCGGGGGCAGTCCCGGGCGACACCATTGACAGGCTCGAAACCTCTCGCACGATCTCAGGCAACCACAGAACGCACAATTTGAACGTCCCAGGCTTTGGCTCAGTTGACCTCTTTTTGCGCATGGATGATTCAATAGCTCGTAGCCACGTAGGTATTGCGCGCTCTAACGGAATGCTGATTACGCGTGAGCCACGCCTTTTCGAGAGCAAAAATTATGGTGGTCTCAAGAAGTTCGATTTGTTTGTTTTCGTCAAGGACGAAGAGGGTAGTGAGGTGCTACGTCAGCTCGAGCCACCGGCGCATAACGCATTTGAACCTGAAAGGATCGACGACCCGAAAGAGCGTGATCGCGTTTGGAAGCTTTATAGGGCTTTCAAGGCGGCTGTCTGGAGCTTCCTGAAAGAAGAAACTAAGCATGCAGTGGTGGAAGAAATTGTCCTTGATGATCTGAGTAAGTATTTCCTTGCGAACTGGTCAGGCGAACTCGCCGGCGACAACGACCCAACGAATTACGCCATGGTCTACGGCTCTTTCCGACGGATGAAGGCCAAGCAAGGTGTTGCGGTATGGGGTGACCCTGAAGACACTGTTGGTGTTGCGCCCAGGAGAGGGCAACAACAACTAGGGGGGAAAAAAAAGGGGCTAGATCCAAACTTTGATGATCCGCTTGGTGAAGACGAGAAAAAGGGTCGTACCTCCCGACGACAGGTTTCTGATTTTCGTGTAGATAGAGACCCGAAACAACCCGATCGAGCGACAGTGTTTTTCAACGCGGTTGATAAAGTCCACCGCAACCTCGTTATCTTGCGCTCGGGGGCAGACCTGCTTACGGAACCTGTGCTGTTCAAAACCGAGAAGAGTGATGAATGGACCAGTCGCCTGGATCTAGCAAGCGTTTCAAAAAATGAGCGCAAGCGTTTGCGTTTGGTGTTTGAGCCAGGAGTGCTCTCATATGCCTTAGAAGCGAGGCTTGAATCATGAGTTTTCGGGCGCGCTCGTACCCTCACCCAGTTCTCTCACCCTTTGCGCGGGACTATGTTGATCAATCGGAGATCTATGGTGAGTTTGATCGAAGCAGCGAAGACGGCAAACTCGTCATTTCTTATTCAATCCACCTCACATCGGATCGTTTAGACGAGTTCAGGGCAGATGCCCGAGCCAAGCTTGCGCTAGATATCTACTCCAAGGGGTCCCGATGGCGATCACTGGAGTTCCTCGATCACGTGAAGGGCGCGATTGAAATACCGGAGGGCCTCATTTTCGGAACGGTAGAAGTCACGCCAGTGCTTCTTGCTACAGAGGACACCAAATTTGAATTCGCTGGAATCAACGGTGAGTACAGCGCCAATACCTTTCTCCTACAAGAGGGTGACTTGCTTGCATTAGGGCCCACAGAGTCGCTCGAAGCTGACCACCAGCGTTCCTCCCAGGACAAGGAGGACTTTATTAAGTTGCAGTTGTCTCCAGCGCTTGACCCCAACGAATATGAAGTCCAGGTCAACAGCGACCAGATCATCATTTTTGCCGGGCAAAACGTTACTCAGGTGACGAACGCTCTCAGGGCTGATGTAGCAATGCGCCCCTATCTTTTTATGAGTTTGTATAAAGATGCCTTTGTTGTGGCCATCAAACATCTATTGGCCACTTACAGAGATGAGGAAGAGCCTGAGGAGGCATGGGCTAAAGGGATGACTGCCTACATCGATTCCAAAGAGCTCTCCCTCGATGAAATCGAGGGGGAAGAGGATAGCTCCATTGAAAAATTCGTTCTGAGGATGATTGCAACGGATGGTCTCGGCGCTGTTGCAAAGCGAATTCAAGACGGTAAGGCTTTGGCATGAGCGGGGAAACTATGAAAGTACTGACGCGAGAGAGCATCCTCAGGCTGCGCGGAGTTGCGCACGGCGATCCAAAGCTTGTTTGGGAATCCCACCTAGATGATCTGATCGGCAACCTTGACCTTGAAACGATTGATGTGGAGGTCCTGTACGAACGGGGACACGAATTTTTGATTGCGAATGTTGGTGAGCGCCGGTTCGACAGAGCAAATGCTGAGAGGATCAAAGAGGCTTTGCCAGAGCTCACACCGTCGCAGGCCACGGATGAGCGCATTTGGGCCACCTTAGCTTTAGGTGATTACAAAGAATATGTGCTCAAGCGCTGGGCAAGCGCTGAGGGTGCGGATTACGCGGTTGGTTCCAAAATCTTTGTTTCCAACACCCGTGGTTTAGTGAGAGATCATTCCATCGCCCGTCTCTGGTGGCGAAATCATTTCGCATCCCTCGTAGCAAGACACCAGTCACCCGACCCTCTGGATCTATTTTTCGCTTATGAGGACCTTCCCGGGGAAATATCAGGACGGTCGATTCTTACCGATCCGAAAGTTCTCAGCGCATACGTAGGTCATATTGATCGGGGTGTGAAGGCGATTACGTCAACTCAGACTGAGAATGGGCTGTCACCGAAGAAGTACATCCAGGGCATCGGTAAACAGCTCAACTTCCTCTCTGGGCGCTTTCATTTAGGTGGCGTCAGCGACAAGCGCCTTGGTGAGCTTCTCGTAATTGCTGAGCGCAATGTTGTAACAAAATATTCCTAAAAAAGGACGATCGGAGCAGGCTGTGACCGAATGTATTCATGGTTTAGACAGTGGCCTATGCCACATGTGTAAGGCGCCTCCCGCAGGGATCCCGGCCACAGTATGGATTACAGCTGCTGGCAGCCACTTTCACATCCGTCCCGATTGCGAAACGCTCGAGTCAGGGCAGGAAGAAGCTCGTTCGCTCGGTTACGCAACCCATGAGCGCAAGTAAGTTGGTTGGTCCACTATTTCCGACACTCGAGCGCCTTGTCGGAACTGCACTGTAAACCGTCGTTAGCTCGCCTGGTCTTCTTTCCGGAGGGCCTCCACAAATGCTGAAAGTTGTGCAACGCTTATGATTTCGAGACGGCAAAGGCGCATGAAGATCGCAGATTCAGTTCGCTGATGATTCTCTGCCAACTCGCTAAGATTTTGGCCAGCCAGCCAGTTTCTCTGTAATTCTGAATCCTCTTGGCTCGCCCAACGTTCCCCCGACCTGAGCGGACGTGATTCTGAAGAGTCTGATTTAAAGTAGGTGACTTCATCTAGATTCACAGAATCTAACAGGCGCGCATCCATAAGTGATTTTGCGATTTGATACGAATTTGTACCTATCTCGAGGGCTATTTTTTCAATGGGTGATCCACGGTCGTAAAGCAGGATTGCTCTAGCGGACTGAGTTGGATTGAGTTTCCTGACGGAAAGACCCTCATTTTCCGGGACAAAACCGTTCAGTTCCAGAAATAGTCTTTTCAGCCGTCCAGTAACACCCCCGGCCGTTCTATTGAGTCGACGGGCAATCTCATCTCTGCTCGCTCCGGATAGGTAATGCTGAACCAACAGCTCGTCTTCTTCGCGTTCCCAGTTCGCATTTTTCCTATTTTCTGGGTCCTCTTGAATGGCCTGCCTCGTTTCGGAGCTGGCTTCCCCTGGCGCAGACGGATGTGAAAACCTGGCGTCCTCATGCGTCCCACTGTTACTCGCCGGGCAATCAACCTCACAAGTAATCTTGTGGCCACAGACGCAATTGCCGACGTCCTTTTCTGAAGGGTGATTGCAAAAAAGACATTTCCTTCTAGTCTGAATCCGTCCAAATTTTTGTTCAGCCGGCCCCACTTGGACGGGGCTAGCACGGTTGTTTGGATGTCTTGGGATTTTTTCGTTCTTATCTACGTCGACTCGATTTTGTTGATGCGCGGTGGCCTCTGATTGATTATCGATGGAGGAACCGACTACTGCTTTGTCGCGATTGGCCTCATTCGCGGCCACGGGTGTGCGGGATAGTTCTGAAATTAGTGTTGGAATGGGTCGAAGATCTCCAGTCTGCAGATAGTAATTGTCCGCGTCGATCTGGATGCCTTTCTCGCCAAGTCGAGAGCCCCTTTTCATCAGGAACCCATCACGGAATAGTGTTCGGAGGTCTTCGCTGGATGCGTAACCGGGACAGTCGTAAGTCCATTTCTCAGACCTCAACAAACTCACGATTTTCGCATCGCGATCCGGGGATTCAGCAAGGAGGTTTTTGTTACCACTGAGCAGTTCGTGAACGTTGGGTTTGATCCTCACCATGATAATGTGTGAAATCGGTGAGCTACCGTTAGTGTGCGTGTGACGATACGTGCCGTCACGATTCCAATTCGCCCTTTCGAGCAACAGCAAGTTGCCAAAGTGCTTGGTCGACTTCACTTCGATCGAATAATTTGGCCCAAAAATATCTGTGTCTTCCCAGTAACCTAGAGGCGCCACATCGAGTCCGGGCGCAAGATTCTGCGAAGGGAGAGCGGGGCGAAGCAGGTTTACTGCGGCGAATTCAGCGAGTTTCCCCTGGAACGTGTTCTCAAATATTTCCAGTAACTCTCTAATGTGGCTTCCCCCAGAGCGCACCTTCTTGTGTTGACCGAGTTGCTCAAAGGTCATTTGCGAAGCAAATCGAGCACAAATCTCCACGATATTTTCGGTAAAGGGTTCGATTGGTCTATAGGGCCGGGGGTTATTTATTGCAAAGGCTTGAGAATCCGTCGGAGCCTGACTGAGTCGCCTCATCGTCACCTCCGGGTAGAAAACCGTTGAACCTCATCTTGCTTAAAGATGAGGTAAATTCCTAATACAGTCTAGTGCTAAGGGGGCAACTGGCAAAAGAGATAGGTTCAGGTTTTATTTGCAGACATTGAATCGGCCCAACGATCGCGATGCAAGCGTA